>Ga0265295_1005359_pt1 | contig 16411 bp, 17 predicted proteins | sample Munlansysbiofilm_FD_192503 | JGI IMG/M metagenome (GOLD analysis project Ga0265295, IMG submission 192503) | Leachate microbial communities from a municipal landfill in Southern Ontario, Canada - Methane capture system biofilm | ecosystem: Engineered > Solid waste > Landfill > Unclassified ... | reverse complement strand
CTGCCTGTTGTAGGTAAAGCTCAGGTTTCGGTAGTTTACCAAATCCACAATGGTGCCAATCAGGCAAAGGCCGGCAGTGAAAAAATACAAAATACCCATGCCTATCTGATTGAGAATAAAACGATGAACACCGGCAAAACCAACAAATCCTAAAAGGCAAAGCAGTAGAATCAGTTGCGGATCTTTGCGCCTAGCGCGATACATATTGGAAAAATTACGTAGCTTTTCGTCATCGTAATCTTTGGTCAGGTTTTGTAAAAACATCATCTCTTCGCCTTGAATATCAGGCATTAACTCATAGATTTTGGTCATAATAAGGTGTTTTTTGTTTTTGGTAAAGAAAATAGGATTTAAACACTGAGAAGCTCCGGAAACTTAAAACAAGAAGCGCAAAAATTCCCAACGGGTGATAGTCAAAAGACGCTGCAAATTGTCCATGGAAAGCTGCTGAAATACTATGACCCAAGCCGCATCCCGGACAGGATTCAATCCCAAGCCAACGAAAAGCACACAAGCTTGGCGCATCAAGCGCAGGCGACATCAACGCCAAAAGTACGAGCGCAGTCAGCCAGAAGAATCCTTCGAAGTTCTTGTATAAGAAATCCAGTATAGCTTTTGGACGAATCCGATTCATCATCAACATTTTGATAAGGCGAAGTTACAATTATTTAGAAACTATTCTAAATAGTCTTTGAAAATTTTCAAAACTATAGCCTCAAATTACTGGCCCCAAACCCCTACTTTCAAATTCATAATTTTGGTTTCTGCTTGACTTCGATTCCAGATAAAGGTTTTAAACTTTAATAGCGAGTCTGCTACGCCTTGTTGCCGTAATATTAGCTGACGATGAAAATCATTTTCAGAAGGTTCAAGTTCTCTCGTTTGCCAAAGCACAACGCTGTCGCTGTTGGTGGAAAGTTGGAAAACCAAAAACACTTTATCACCATTTTCTATTGAATATTCAAAATCTATATCATAGTTCAACACCGCATTTCTCACCTCAAGTCCGGGAATCAAATTATGAAATTCTGTATTAAAATTTATAGAATCAGGAAAGCTTTCAGCAAAATACAACTGATGCTGTAAGCCTTTATGGTAAACCGTATCTGGTAAAATCTTATTATTCAAGCTCACGTATTCGCTTGTTTTCCGAAAGTTATCGAGTTCGTTTTTTAGTTTTTGCAACTTATTCTTATCGTCAATTTTAGTTAATTTCAGGTCATCTCCTACCCTAAACAATTCTTCTCCGGCCAGATAGTATGTGTCTGACAAATAATCGATTATCTCACGATTATCATTCATAAAAAACAATTTTGTTTCTGTTGTTTCTTTGCTCTCTGGAAGTTTTCCACCCAAAGCGGAGCTGTATTCGGGGGGGTCAACGCCATAATCTGCTAACAAAGAAAGCAGGCTTTCGTAGATATCGAGATGGCTCGTTTTAGCTGAGAACTTGTCGGGCTTAATTAATTTATCTGAATAAAACAGCAAGGGAACATGGTAGCGCTTTAAAGAATTTTCGATTGGCATTTCAGTCATCGGGTGGTCGCCGGTAATGATGAAAATAGTGTTTTCAAAATCCTCAGATTTCCAGCGTTCGGAGATGAAGTCTTCCAGCGCATCATCAACAAAAATCAAGGTCAGGATGTACTTTTTATAGGTCTGAAAAAAGTTGACATCTGCTTTGTCTTCAAGCTTTTCGAGCAAATCTTGAAATTTCGCCTCATATTTTTCATACTCTGAAATCCTATAGGGCGAATGGCTTGTTCCTGTGAAATAGATGTCTAACCAAGGTTTTCGCGATCGGCCTGCTATTATTTCCAGCGATTGTTGGTATAAATCCTTGTCATTATATCCCCAGAAATAATTCTCTTCAACAATTTTTTGATATTTATCATCAAACTTGCTGTTATCGAGAACACTGTCGATATTATTGTACTCTAAAAAGCGGTCTTTTTTATTAAACCACGAGGCTTGTCCGTAAAAAAAAGTGGTAAAATAATTGTTTGCGTTTAGCACAGAAACTAAAGAAAAATGGCGTGGATAGCTACCTTTCAAGCCCATAAATCCTTTTCCGGCATAAGGCAAACTTCCTGTTATCGAAGGTATTGCAGCAAACGAGCGTTCTCCTAACGTAAAGCAGTGATCCCAATACAAACTCTTACGTTTCAAATTGCTCAAAAAAGGCATCAGTTCAACCCCTCTATACGCATGAATAAAATCATCGTTCAAGCCTTCTACGATTAGGATAACAATATTTGGTGCAGCGTTAAACTCACGGAAATAGGGCTTCAAGACATTCTGTTGCTCAAAATTGCGCAACAAGGGGAAATTAAGATCAATAAATTTTTTTGAAGCATAGGTTTCCTGAAACTCTTTGGCATCTTGTCGGCTATAAGTATGCTGATCGTCAGCATTTTCAAAACAGAATTTTTTTATTGTATTTGAATAAAATGACACTGATTTATTAAGCGTGAATTTGTTGGCCTCGTCAACTAAAAACACTTGCCAGGCCAGGAAAATCGGGATTGAAACGAGCATTAACAGGTAAGTAATTTTAACAGTAGTGCTACGGAACTCATGCTTTGTGAGCCACACAAAAAAAGCAAAGCCTGCCAACAGAAAAACCGATAGTAATACAAGATTTGTTAAGATATTTACGCCAGATGTTTTCACGGTCAAATAAACCTCTTCAAACGAATATTGAAACAGGAAAATATCAAGGGGTTTGAGTTGATGCAAAAAATAGCCGAGGAATAAAAAGTGAATCGTCGAGAAAATTAAAATTATCGGCAGGAAAACAATGTGAGCAGCAGTAGAAGAAGCTTTGCTCAAGGCCCAGTAAATCGGGAAAATCAATATCAACAGTGTGTTCACAAACAAAAAATCAAAACCCAAACCAATCAATTCTGAAAGCAAAAACGAATTAAGGGCACCAAATTTTTGCAAGATCAGCAAGGTTTCTGCTAATCGCAATACCATTAAAATAATCCAGCTAAATAAAATGATGTTGAAATAGTTGAAGAGTATTTTCTTTGTCTTCATTGGTTTCGCTGTTTCTCCCAGATAACAAAATTATAAAACTTCTGATTCAACAATGCTATTAAAATTAGTCGAATCAAATAATATTAACTTCAGTTTCGAGCTGGATACCGAACTTATTTTTTACATCCAGTTGAATCTGCATGGCAAGTGTGAAAATCTCTCTGCCGGTAGCGTTTCCATAGTTCACAAGCACCAGGGCTTGTTTTTCGTGTACGCCGGCATCGCCTTTGCGAAAGCCTTTCCAGCCCGCCTGATCGATAAGCCAGGCAGCCGGGACTTTAATCGTATTGACGCCCGACGGATAGGAAGGAATTTCAGGAAACTCTTCTTGTAGATTTTCAAACAAAAGCTGATGAATTACCGGGTTCTTAAAGAAACTTCCGGCATTGCCAATCACAAGAGGATCAGGAAGTTTGCTTCCACGGATAGCTTTTACGGCCTGGCTCAACGCCTTTATTGAAGGGTTTTCAATGCCCTGTTGCTTAAGGTAATTAGCAATATTTCCATAATCTATATTGAGCTGCCCCTGTTTTTTCAGCCTCAACTGCACCGACAAAATAAAATACCTGTCTTTGCCTCCATGCTTGAAAAAGCTGGAACGATAGCCGAAATCGCAACTTTGCTTATCGAAGGTGACCAGCTTGCCCGTTTGAAAATCGAGCGCTTCAAGCTGCTCAAAACTGTCTTTAAGCTCAACGCCATAAGCTCCAATATTTTGCATGGGCGCAGCTCCCACATTACCCGGAATCATCGAAAGGTTTTCGATGCCGTGATAGCCTGCATCAACCATTTCGTCAACAAAAATAGACCAGTCGGTTCCTGCTTGAACACGCACAAACACTTCGTTTCCAATTTCTTTTACAACTTCCCAACCGGCTTTTGCAAAATGAATAACCAGTCCCTCAAAAAAATCATCTAAAAACAGAACATTGCTCCCACCACCAAGAACCAGCCGTTTATTTTCTTTAAAAACAGTATTTTGCATCAATGCACGCAACTGCTCAACAGAATCCACGGTAACAAAATAACTTGCTACTACATTCAGGCCAAAGCTGTTGTGATTTTTCAGATTGTAAAAGCGCTCCAAAGTATCTTTAAATTTTGTTCAAAAGTAGTTAATTAATAATAATAGCAAGCCAAACAACGTTTTTAAGCATAAGCATGTATTAACGAATAAAACCATTTGCTTGAAAACTGTTTACGTTTCTGTGATAAACGATTTGGTGACCGATCAGCGGGTACATAAATCCTGCTTGAGCATGCAAAAAGCAGGTTTCAGCGTAGTGCTGATTGGCCGACGGCTAAAGCAAAGTCCAGTGATGGATCAGCGACCGTATCAAACTAAAAGGATGCGGCTATTATTTGAAAAAGGGCCGTTTTTTTATGCTTTTTTCAACATAAGGCTTTTCTTTTTACTACTTTTCAGCAAGGCTGATTTATTGGTATCCAATGATTTAGATACGCTTTTGCCTAATTTCATTATTTCTAGAATAAAAAAAGTGCCACTGGTTTACGACAGCCACGAATACTTCACCGAAACGCCTGAATTGACCAATCGTCCGGCGGTGCAAAAGGTGTGGAAAGCCATTGAAAAATTTGTGCTTTCGCGCATGCAGGAAATGATTACCGTGAATGAATCCATCGCCGATTTATTTCGCGAGAAATATGATATCAAAGCACATATAGTTCGTAATGTGCCTTTTAGACTGAATCAAGAGTTCTCAAGCAGCCGTGAAATTCTCGGGCTGCCTGAAGATAAAAACTTGCTTGTTTTACAAGGGTCTGGCATCAATATCCAGCGCGGCGCTGAGGAGCTGGTGCTAAGCCTTAAATACCTGGATGACTGCCTGCTGCTGATTATCGGCAACGGCGATGTACTTCCGGTTTTGAAGGAGCTATGCGAAACAGAACAGCTTTCTGAAAAAATCCGGTTTTTGCCCCGCATGCCTTATAACGAATTGATGCGCTATACAAGGCTTGCCGATCTTGGTTTCACGCTGGACAAAGCCACAAACCTCAATTACAAATTCAGTTTACCCAACAAACTATTTGATTTTATCCAGGCCGGCGTTCCGGTAATTGCCAGCGATCTGCCCGAAATAAAACGCATCATTGACCAGTATCAAATTGGCACTTTTATACCTTCGCATCAGCCTGAGGCCATTGCGGCAACAATACGCGAAAGCCTTGATAACAAAGCCTTGCGCGCTAAATGGAAAAATAAGCTTACTTTTGCGGCTCACGAGTTATGCTGGGAAAATGAGGAAAAAGTATTATTGAAAATTTATGGACAATACACCTGAAAAGCATCTCCATATCGTATCTTTCGATGTGCCCTGGCCGGCTAATTACGGCGGCGTGATCGACGTGTTTTTCAAGGTAAAAGCACTCTCAGAAAACGGTGTAAAAGTCCATCTGCATTGCTACGAATACGGCCGAAAACCAGCCGCAATTTTAGAAGAAATCTGCTTCGAAGTAAAGTATTATAAAAGAGATATTTCTAAGAAACACCTCTTCAAAAACATCCCTTATATTGTAAGTTCACGCAGCTCGGAAAGTTTGGTAGAAAACCTATTAAAAGACAATTATCCTATCCTGCTCGAAGGCCTCCACACTTGTATCCTACTAAAGGACAAACGATTATCGAATCGAAAGATAAGCGTACGCACCCACAATGTGGAGCACGATTATTACCTGAATCTGGCCAAAGCCGAATCTGCACTTTTTAAGAAATATTACTTTTATAATGAGGCCGGCAAACTCAAAAAATTCCAAAAAACACTGGCACGTGCCCATCAGCTTATCACTATCAGCCAAAAAGACGCCGACTATTTCGCTGCTCATTTTGCACGGGTGGCTTTTGTGCCGGCTTTTCATCCACACAAGGAAGTGAATATCAAAACTGGAAAGGGTGGCTTTGCGTTATATCACGGCAATTTGTCGGTGGCAGAAAACTTTAATGCGGTGCGTTTTTTGGTAAACGAAGTCTTTAACGACCTCGATATACCTTTAAAAGTGGCCGGCCTGCATCCGCCACGCCATCTCATCCAGTTCCTTGCAGAAATACCCAAAGTTGAGCTAATCGCCAATCCTACTGACGAAGCGCTCAACAAGCTGATACAAGAGGCTCAGGTGAATGTTTCGGTTACTTTTCAGGCTACCGGCCTCAAGCTGAAGCTTTTAAATACACTTTACAACGGTCGCTTTGCATTGGTAAACGATAAAATGCTGAGTGGAAGCGCGTTAGATAGCCTTTGTATAATTGCCAACGACGCCAAAACCCTGAAAAAACAGTTGAAACGTTTGATGAAAACACCATTCACAGAAGAAAGTATCAGCCTCAGAAAAGAAAAGCTGGCCCTGCTTTACCACAACGGAAATAATGTGGAAAAGCTAATCGAGCTGGTTACTTGAGCTAATCACTGCGCCCTCTTCACACTTGATAATGCGTGATGGAAATTTGTGAATCAGGTTGTAGTTGTGTGTTGCCATCATCACTGCTTGACCTGCCTCACTGATACGGATTAGCAGCCGCATAATATCGTTGGAAGTCTCTGGATCAAGGTTTCCGGTCGGCTCATCCGCCAAAATAAGTAAAGGTTCATTGAGTAATGCACGTGCTATAGATACCCGCTGTTGCTCACCGCCCGACAACTGGTGTGGCATCTTGTTCCGCTTGCCCTTGAGGCCAACTTCGTCAAGCACCTCAATGATGCGACTGTTGATATCTGACTTATTTTTCCAGCCGGTGGCTTTCAGCACAAAAGCCAGGTTATCTTCAACCGAGCGATCAGACAAGAGCTGAAAATCTTGAAAAACAATGCCCAGCTTACGTCGCAAATAAGGCACATCTTTTGATTTTAGCGCACGCAGATCAAAGCCAGCAACCTTTGCTATGCCATCAGTAACAGGCAGTTCGGCATATAAGGTTTTGAGCAGTGACGATTTCCCACTACCGGTTTTGCCAATCAGATACACAAATTCACCCGTATTGATATTCAGGTTTACATTGGCCAATACCAGGTTATTTTTTTGAAAAATTGAGAGATTATTTAGCGATACTACCGGCTCTGTCATAGTTGAATATTTTACTCCTCAAAAGTATGAAAAATAGGATGATTTAGAAGAAAATATAAAATGTCTGATTACAGTTTAAATAAAGATTTAATACATGAGGCACTTTGCTCAGAACGAAGTAGTTGTTAATTTTCAACTCTGAAAAATTGATTGATTTGCTAGTATAAAAAGCTGTTGCTGTTAAAAATATTTGCGGGGCATAATTTCGTGATTGAGCGAAATCGAGAGCACCGCTGTAAAGCAATTATCACCAATTCAACCCTAGATAAAAAGTCTAAGACGGCCTGGTCAAAATATAAGCAAGGCTGCCAATAAGCACTGCAAAAGCAAATCCTGAGGCTATCAAGGGCAGCTCAGCGAGATAGATAATGATGCCACTAACGGTAATGCTTCCGGAGGCCAATACTTTGGCTGGCTTTGAGATAGCCTTTTCTTTGCGCCACTTGACTACTGGTGGGCCAAAGCGTGGATGATTTAGCAGCCATAGTTCTGTCTTCTCTGAGCTTTGGCTGAAATAGTATGCTGCTGTTATAAAGAATACCGTGGAAGGCAAAACCGGCAGAAACGCACCGAGAATACCCACTCCAGTAAAAAACAAACCAATAAAAAATTTCATCCAGCGCATACTAAAATCTGCTTTTTTTTATCGCTAAAGATTTGCCTCAGCGGCTAAAATAGGGTGATAGGCTATGTTCTTCTTGAAAAAAGCTACCACATAACTGCATACAGGAATTATTTTGAGGTTTTCCTTTTCCGCATAATCAATCAGGGCAAGCACCAATTCTTTAGCCAATCCCTGTCCGCTCAGCTCAGGTTTAACTTCAGTGCTATCTGCCGAAATAATCCCATCACCAGCATTAGAGAAGTCGATATGGGCGTCTGGATATACTTTATCTCCTGAATAAAACATTCCTCCACTTGCGGTTTTAATCAATTGAAAATTGTGTGCGTCCATGTTCGATATATTTTATTAGTTAACAAGTAAATAGCTGGTATTGTTCGCCAGTATAAGATGTGAAGCCAATGTCCTTTTATAAAAAACAGCAGGCTGTATCAGGGATTACCCTCAACAGCCTGCTTCATTTTTTTCTTGGATGAAATACCTTTACAAGAGCGGATCCACTGAAAGTGTAATAATCATCACCAACACAAAGTAGTTGATGCGCATAAAGTAGTAGAATGGATTAAGTGGCTTTGCCTGTTTTTTCAATAAACCGGCAAACACAAAAATCAGCCAGAAAACCGCTAACACTATTATCAGCGTGATACTTATATGTTTTGTGATTCCAAATAAAGGAAGCATAAGTGCTGATACCGCTGTAGCTAAAGTCCACATAAAGGTTATATACCTGATCTGAACATCATTGTAGCGTTGGGTAAGTGTAGGGTAGCCAGCTTCCTCATATTCTTTGCCATACCTGAGAATCAGCAACCAAAAATGGGGCACCTGCCATACAAAAAAGAAAAATGCAATTACTAAGGCGCGTGGATCAAAAACATCTCCACCACCCGCTACCCAACCCACAACAGGTGGTATTGCTCCAATAACAGAGCCGGGAATAACCGCGTAGGCGGTCTTGCGTTTCATGGGCGTGTAGATGGCATTGTACCAGATCAGTGCCAGCAAGCCCAATTGGAAGCCCACGAAATCGGATCCCAGATAAATCATCAGCGAACCGATAGTAACCATCGCAAAAGCAATAATTAAGGTAGAAGTTCTGCTGATTCTTCCTGATGGGATTGGCCGGTTTCGGGTACGTTTCATCAGTCCGTCCCGGTCGCTATCCTGAAAATGATTTATCGCAGAAGAGCCACAAGCCAATATAAAGATTCCGACAGTAGGCAAAATCATACCCCTATCAAAACTCCCACTTGCCAGTAAATATCCGGCAATGGTTGTGAGCGCAACGGAAACAGTGATTCTCACTTTGCTCAACTCAGCAAGCAGCGCAAGTTTCTCTTTTATCATTTTATTTCAATGTTTTGATGTAATCAGTAATTTGACCAATCTGCTCATCGCTAAGTACATCAGCATACGAAACCATCAAACCCTTCATATATCCCTTCACCACATCGGCATTGGGGTCTTTAATGGAATGACTGATATATTCTTCATCAATAGTTATTTCGCGCTCTTCACCGTTTGTAATCACAGTCTCGGTTGTGCCGAAAATACCCTTAAACGATGGCCCGATAATTTTACTTCCATCCTGTGAATGGCAGGTGAGGCAGGCATTTTGCTTTAGCAAACTCAAGCCTGGATGCTCGCCTGTATTACTGGGTTCGCTCGTTAGCCAGGTATTATACTCCGAGTCAGAAACTACGCTAATACTCGAAAGCATATAGGAATGTAGTTGCCCGCAATATTCGGCGCACAAAATATCGTAACGTCCTGCTATCGTGGCTTCAAACCACAAATAGTTTTTGCCATTGGGCACTATATCTTCTTTGAGCCGGAAAGCCGGAACATAAAAGCTGTGCACCACATCGCGTGAGTTGAGGTTGAGTTTTACAGGTCTGTTGATAGGCACCACCAGGGAATCGGTAACTTTTCCGTCAGGATACTCAAACGAAAATTTCCACATTTGGCCATAGGCCTCAATTTCGATTGCTCCTTCGGGAACATTACGCATGGGCGTATAACCCATCCAGCCGTAATAAAACATCACTATAACTAAAAGTGTTGGAACAGCTGTCCAGACCACCTCAAGGGCGTGACTTCCTTCAATATTGGTTGATGTAGGGTTGCGTTTTTTGCTGTAACGAATCACGAAATAGATCATTACAATGGTAATACCAATAAGGAAAAACACTGAAATACCAAAAATCACATACAAAGACAGATCTACGCCTTCGGCAAAAGTTGAAGCTCCTTGTTTTAACATAATCTCTTAACGGTTTAAATATTCGATGCTGGTTAATACTGTAAAGGACACAAAAAGTATGACAACAATGACCAACAGCCATGTGTATAGTTTCTTGTCGTATTTGAGGTGCATAAAATAATAGGCTACCACGATCACCTTCACGGTAGCGATAAGCAAGGCGGTGAAAACAGACAAGCTCCTTAGGTCGGCACCAAACACAGAAATTGCTACGGTAATAAAAGTAAGCAGCAGCAAGGCCATAAGCGTGCTAAAATGGTCTTTGTAGGAGCTGATATGCACTTCCGGTGCTTTCTTAACCTCCGTCTTTAAGTCGTTTTGATTACTCATAATATATAAGTGCTTTAGTGAATGAGGTAAAACAAGGGAAACAAATAAATCCAGATTAAATCCACCAAGTGCCACAATAGGCCGGCATTTTCAGTAAGCGTATATTTCTCTTTGGTAGTACGCCCTTTTGCAGTACGATGAATGGCAAATCCTATAACTATTGAACCAATAATAATGTGGAAGACGTGCAATCCTGTCATGAAAAAGTAAAGGAAGAAAAACAGACTTTCGCCCGGTGGAAGGTTGTCGTAAACGGCCTGCCCGGGAAACAATCCATGCTCAATTTTTGCTGACCACTCGAAGTATTTTATAACCATAAATATTACAGCAGCCACCAAAGTGAGTACCATCAGCTGAATTGAGAGCTTGCGGTTGCCTTTTTGAATGGCGGTGATCGACATGGCAATCGTCATACTACTCACGAGCAGAACTACCGTGTTAGTGGTGCCCATCCAAACATTAAGCTCAAACGAAGCCATCAAGAAGGCTTCCGGATTGAGGCTACGATAGACCATATAAACGATAAACAGCCCACCAAAAAGCAATATCTCGGTGAATAAAAACAGCCACATACCCATTTTCGAGGCCTCGGCATCTCTGTTATGCCCTGAGTTGGGAAGGCTAAATCCTGATACGTGTTCCATAGTTATTCTTCAATTTCTGGTTTATTGTCATAATCATAAGGGCCATTCTTTGGCAATACCGGCATACGGTCGAAGTTGGATACAGGAGGAGGCGATAAGGTTTGCCATTCCAGTGTGATTCCGGTTTTCCAGTAATTTCGGCCAATAGGTTCTCTTTTGCGCCAAGCACCGGCAATCAGGTTACCAAACATCAGCAGCAGCCCTGTGGCCAAAATCCAGGATCCATAAGTACTGATCATATTGGGTACATGAAATTCCGGCAAATAATCGTAATAGCGACGGGGCATTCCCATCAGGCCTAAAACCAACATCGGGAAATAAAGCATATTGAATCCGACAAACAAGAAAACGAAGGCGATATTGGCAACGAGCTTGTTGTACATGCGACCCCACATCTTTGGATACCAATAATGTAAAGCACCGAAAAGAGCAAAACCTGTTCCGCCAAACATCACGTAGTGAAAATGTCCTACAACAAAGTGCGTGTCGTGGAGGTGAATATCAGCAGCAAGAGCTCCCAGTACAACTCCGGTGAGACCACCAATCATAAACTGAAAGATAAAAGCGAGTGCGTAAAGCAAAGGCGGCTGCACATTAATAGAACCTTTGTAAAGTGTTGCCACCCAGTTAAATACTTTTACAGAGGTTGGTATAGCCACCAAAAATGTCATTACTGAGAAAATAACGCGTGCAGTGCCACTCATGCCGGCAGTAAACATATGGTGCCCCCACACGAAATACCCTACAAAAGCAATGGCCAGAGATGAGAAAGCGATGGCTTTGTAACCAAAAATCGTGCGGTTAGCGAAGGTTGGCAGTATCTCCGAGATAATCCCGAATGCGGGCAACGCCATAATATACACAGCAGGATGCGAATAAATCCAGAACAGATGCTGGTAAAGAATAGGGTCGCCACCAATAGACGGATCAAACAAGCCAACCCCGAAAACGCGTTCGGCAGTAATCATCAACAAGGTAATGCCGATAATCGGTGTGGCCAACAACTGAATCCATGAAGTAGCATACAAAGCCCAAGCAAAAAGCGGCATCTTCAAAAATGTCATTCCGGGCGTACGCAAACGGTGAATGGTTACGATAAAGTTAAGTCCGGTAAGAATTGTTGCAAAACCGAGCACGAAGGCAGCTAAAACCGCCATGGTTACATTGGTACCGGTTTTCACACTGTATGGCGCATAAAACGTCCATCCGGTATCGGCAGGACCATCACCCCAAAGTAGTGTTGACAAGGCCATGATGGCACCTATAATATATATCCACCACGAGAGCAGGTTGAGGCGTGGGAAAGAAACATCATCTGTGCCCAACATGATTGGCAAAAAAAAGTTGCCAAAAATAGCCGGGATACTCGGGATGATAAACAAAAATATCATGATGACGCCGTGCATGGTAAACACCTGATTATATGTTTGAGCCTCCATGATGTCTCTGCCCGGGTTGAGCAGTTCGAGACGCATCAGCACGCCAAGTGTAGCTCCGGCAATAAAAAACGTCAAAATAGAATAGAGGTAGAGTAGCGCGATCCGCTTATGATCGAGACTGAAAATCCAAGAAAAAATTCCATTTTTCCCCTGGAGATAACTTAAACTCATTGCTTTACTTGTCATAGTCTTAAAGTGCGTGTTTAGTTTTTTTCTTACGATTTGAGGCCACCAATGTGCCAAGTAGAATCAGTGCCATCAGCAAAATGATGCTTCCTGACACCTTAGTAACATTGAAAACGTATTTTTTTCCTTCGGCGTCGTAGCTAAAGCAAAAATCCAGGATTTTGTTAATGGTTGGCCCTGAACGTTCCATACCAGCCTCAACCACAGCCATTTTCACATCAAAAGGAAGGTAATCAGTACCGTGTAGATAACGGGTAATCTTGCCTCCGGGACTTATCACCACCAGTGTTGCGGGGTGAATAAACTCCTCACCTTCCTGCTTTACTTTGTAGCCGATGTTATCCGTAAAACGATCAATCATCAAGCTGTCACCGGTGAAAAAATGCCAGCCGTTTTCCAAATCACCTTTTCCTACTATCTTGGCGTAGGTTTTCTTTTTTTGCTGCGCTAAGACAGGCGTTTCACTGGCTGAGAAGCTGATCGTAAATACCTGATAATCTTTGCCCAGCACCAGGTCAGATTTTTTCATCACATCTGCCAAGCCGTTGAGCAGTGGTGTACAAATGCCAGGACATTCGTAATAAACCATCGCCACAATCGTAGGTTTATCAATAGCATCTTTGATATTTACCTCATTGAAATTTTCATCTGTGAAAACGATATTCTGTTGGATATATTGGTCGAGTTTTTCGTAAACTCCAAGCTGATCTCCAGCCTGAATTGTTGAAATAAACCCAAAAACCAGCAACAAAAAACTAAAACCGGCCTTGTGCCTTTTGTGTAAAAACCTCATTGTGTTTTAATTATGTATTCAAAGTTTGTCACTAATTAAAACGGCTAATTTAGACTAATTCTAAATAAAAACAAGTCCAAGCCAAAAAAATTGAATTTGTGGGGATTAAAAACAGGTTTTTTATTGGAAAATTTTTGTGACTTTGGGGTTGTAGGAGTACGTGAATTTGCGTTATGTATTTATCGCAGATCGCAAAGTAAATTCAAACAAAGTAACGTAGGCTAAGCGCATCCACACGTAGGTTTAAGTGAAAAATAAGGGAGTCTTCCTGACAAAAAAAATACTGCGCCAAAACACAAAAGGAATCCCACATGGCGGGATACTCAATATCAGCACCGCACGAAATGAATTGTTTGTAAAGTGCAAACACTACACAAAATTAGCTGGACGGAAACATATAAGAGATTCAGCAAAGTGCTCGACAAAGCTTAAAAAATATCCCAACTCCCTTATTCCTGCTTAGTCCTCTGCTTTTTAGCTTTTTCTTCCCAAAAGAAAAATATCTTGCCGGGCAAAATAACATTCAGCAGCTTTTTGCCCATCAAGCCCAGCTTTACTGCGAAAGCCAAACAACCCAGGATAAGCAAAATGACAATAATTCTGTTGTCGGCGGTTAGCCCGTTTTTGATAACTAAAACTGAAGCGATAGTGGAAAGCAAAGTAATCAGGCCGCTTAACACAATCTTTTTAAGCAACATAGGTGTTTTAAAGGTTTTAAAACGCGTGAAACCATCTATCATACCCGATGAAAATGCAACGATCATCGTTAAAGGCAAAGAAATGATCATGACTTTATTAACGATCATCAATTCATTGAAATAGAAATTTGGAAATAAAGCCGTAAACAAGAAAATCAAAGGTATGGCGCCTACAAAAGTTTGCGAAAAATGTATTGCTATTGGATGAAGATCAAGATCTAAAACCATTATTCTTTTGCGGGACACTCTTTCACGGTATGGCTCAAATACTTTGCGCGGCATGCCGCATGCCGGACAAACATCACCCAACTTATCGGCTTCCATAACGTATCCACATGGACGACATCTTACTAATTCTGCCATAATATTCAGTTTTAAAAGTCAAAAAAAAAACTAAAAATACCACTACTAAAAGTTTCAGAAAACTCATAAAGTTAGTCAACCGAAAACTTTTTTCAGTACCAAAACTAAATAGAAATATGTTTGGATTGCTTCTAAATTAGAAATTTATTGCAAACACTTGCGAATTTTTATACGCTGCTATGTTTATTGTATCCCAAATTGGGTAGCCAAAGTTGGTGAAAGAATCAGTCCGGGCTATTTTTATCAGAAGCCAAAATACCAGCTTGCAATCGAAAAATAGATAATTACTCCTGAAATATCTGCGATGGATGTAATCAAAGGAGCACTTGCTGTTGCCGGGTCAATTTTTAGCCTTGTAAAGATAAATGGTAAAAGAAGCCCGATCAGGCTGCCGTTTAAAACCGTTAAAATCATTGTTAAAGATACCACCAGAATAATTTCTGGCGCTCTAAAACTTGCAACAGCAGCCACCGCTATCGCCATGGTAATGCCAAGAAGCAAGGAAACGACAAATTCTTTGCCTATCAGCTTGTACCAGTCAGTCAATTTCACATCACCAATGGCCAACGACCGAATCATCAGCGTGGCTGATTGAGAGCCTGCATTACCGCCGCTATCAATCAGAAGAGGCAAAAAGAAAACCAGCGACACCATCGTTTGAATCACATTTTCAAAGCTGGATAAGACTGCGCCCGAAAACACGTTCATAAACACCAAAGCCACCAGCCAAACTATCCGGCTCTTAAATAAGCCACCGATTCTGGCAGTTAAAGGGTTGTCAATAGCTTCCTGAAATGAACCAAATTTAAGAAAGTCCTCTGTAGATTCTTCCTCCACAACGTCCATAATGTCGTCAAAAGACACTATTCCTATCAGTACTCCTTCTGCACTGATAACCGGCAGGGCTACGCGGTCGTAATCTCTGAAAACTTTAATCGCACTTTCCTGGTCATCCATAACATTAAGTGCCACAAATCGCCTATCCATGAGTTCCTCAATCTTTTGTTGAGGAGAAGCCAAAATCAGTTCTTTGATTCGAAGGTCATCAATCAATTTCAACTCATTATCAACAATATAGATAACATTTAGCGTTTCCGAATCTCTACCATATTTTCTGATATGCGTAAAAGTTTGCTCAACGGTATCCTGAGGTTTAACAGCAATATACTCCGGTGTCATCAAGCGGCCAATACTGTCCTCGGGATATCCCAATAACTGAATTGTTTTTTTCCGTTCTTCCGGCGACAGCCATTGAATAAGCTGCTGTGTAACCATTCCGGGCAATTCTTCAAAAAATGCGGTTCTGTCATCCGGCTCCAGGTCGTTGAGCAATTCCGAAAGCTTCCGGTTGTCTTGCATCAAGCCCTCGATAAGCTGCTCCTGCTTCTCGTAAGAAAGTGATTTAAAAACTTCCTTAGATTGTATCCTACTCAATAAGCTGAACAGGATTATTATCTCTTTTTCCGGACTTTCCTCAAAGAGCTCGGCCAGCTGAATTGAGTCATACTCGTTCAGTAATTGTTTCAACTGCTTCCAATCCTTGTTTTTCGATAAACTCCTCAAAATCAACTTTATTCACCATCATTAAACTACCCTTCTAAGGCTTTTTGCTGTATGGAAACTCAGACCCAAACAGAAATTTTAACACTTCCAATTTAACTTTTCGCGATTCTTTTTCTTTTTTCATGAGGAACAATCCTGCAAAAGTAAGCATTTGAATGTTTAAGTATTCCTTATTTCATGAGGCTTACAAAAACAAGCCAGCCGCTTACAAACAAAAGCGGCTGACTTGTTTGAATTAGAAGCTGGCTTTTATCGAAAAGATAAAATTCCTTCCGGGAGCCGAAATACCTGAGCTATAGGGACGATAACGTTTATCTGCCAGATTTTCGATACCCGAGCTAACCGTAAAAATGTCAGACAATTCATACGAAGCCTTAAAATTAAAGGTGTT
>Ga0265295_1005358_pt1 | contig 16411 bp, 14 predicted proteins | sample Munlansysbiofilm_FD_192503 | JGI IMG/M metagenome (GOLD analysis project Ga0265295, IMG submission 192503) | Leachate microbial communities from a municipal landfill in Southern Ontario, Canada - Methane capture system biofilm | ecosystem: Engineered > Solid waste > Landfill > Unclassified ... | reverse complement strand
ACAAAGCAGGTGATGGCTATGTTGAGCGTTACGGTGGGGGTGGCGTTATAAAGACCACAGCGGTGTGGAATTGGTTTCGAGCTTTTTTTGAAAAAGATATTGCCGAAACCAAAGCAACGATGCAAACTATCAATGCCACAGAAGGCGGTGCTCGCATTTTTGGAGCGATGGAACGTCCGTTTGCTGAGGTGATGGGGGCGGTGGATACACGTAAAAGCAAAAAGCCCATTGCATTAACGCCTCTTGATGCGATGGAACTTAAACGTGTGCAAAACGAAGTGGCAAACAACGTTGAAGCCATAGGCTCTTTTTTAGCACAGCAGAGGGCAACAACAGAAACCCTATTTTTAAAAACCGCAACGCTGTGTGAAGCCCTAGCCGCAAAAGAGAACGTGGAGATAAAGCGCTTAGAGGCGCTTGAAGCAGAGATTTTGGCGTTTCGTCAGCAGATAAAAGAGGAGCGTTTTGAGCGGTTAATTTGGCATGTGGGACAGTCGATGCTTTTAGTGCAAGAGATGGAGCTTGCCTGCATTGAAGTGCGTTTTACATGTAATGATGCGGAACGCTATGAAAAGCTTACGTTGTGGATACAAGCGCATAAAGGGTGGCTCTTTGCGCTTGCGGGGTGCATTGATGCGATTCAGGTGGCGATGGAGCGTAAGGGAAGCCACTACACAAACGATGCAGAGGAAAATGCCTAATGCAAGCCGTGTTATTGGAAAAAATAAAAACATGTGAGAGTGCTTCAGAGTTTTTAGCGCTTTTGCATGTGGTGGCAAAAACGGCCACACAGCATGATAACGCTTTTTTTACTTTATTTATAGAGTCGTGTGCATTAAAACTCAAAACACTCTTTTTTGATCAAGGAGAACTTCCCCCTAGAGAAATTTTACAGCTTAGTTTAGTGTGTAAAGAGGCTTTACATGTAAAGCTTGAAAGCTCATTAGAGCGCTATTTTGAGACTTTGGCACAAGCGTTTTTTGGTGAGTATGAGAGGCTTGATGATGCACAAAGTGAAAAGTATGTTTACCATGCGCTCTTGTGCGTGTGCGAACTCTTGAGTTTGGGGTACCGTGAGGGTATGAAGCGTTATATTAAGCGTACACTGCTTTTTGATACTAGAGGTGCCAATTTGCAAAATGAGTGGGTACGGGCGTTTGAGTACCATTTGAGTATGGATACTTTTGAGATGGCGGTGGTGATGGAAGCCATTTCTGAGTTGATTGAGCCATCGTTTTTTTTCGCTTTGCCAAAGGCGCATCAGCGTTCCATCTTCTTTTGGTGGTTACATGTGATTTGGACACACAAAGCGTATATGAATCATCCTTCATGGGGAGATTTTAGTGAGCCATTAGCGCTTTTATGCAAAGAGGTGTTGGCGAAAAATGAGCTTGCGACACAGATGTACATTCACTTTTTTTCTTACCAAATTTTAGGGAATTTAGCGCAAACCAAAGAGGCGTGGAGAGGCTTTAATGAGGCGTTTAATCTTCCTCAGTCGAACTATTTAAGATCTTTACATGTAAAGGCATTGGAGCATTTTACAAATCCCAAAAAGAAAATCGTTTTTGTGAAAGATAGAATCGTGGAAAACTCGCCTTTCAAGGTCGAATACTCCCTTTTAAGTGCACTCATGAGCGATGAAGCGTTTACACAAAACTATGAGCCTTATGTGCTTTCCATGGGTTACATTGACAAAGCGCCTGACCAAGAAGTGGCGGTGAAAAAACTAGAAGCTTTGGGTGTTAAGGTGCTCTCTCCCGCCCAAAGCGTGCATGATGGTGAGCCCTATTATGACCATCTCACCAAAGCGATGCTCATTCGGGAGTGGTTTTTGGAGCATCACATCGACATCATGGTGGGGTGTGTCAATGGCTATGACATCATGAACTTTTTATTTGTCATGCGCTGTGCTTCTTTGCAGATTTACTGGTCGCATGGGGATTTTGAGTACGATGTCGAGGGCATTGATAAGCGCATTAGCCATTTTTTAAGGCAGAATCCTTTTGCGTATGAGAAAATGTCTGTGCAACCTTTGGAAGAGTTTCATAACCCCAATGAAATTCTTAACATCGAAAAAGCGTATCAGTTAAGACAACAATGGGAAGATGAGACTATTATTTTAGGCACGATTGGAAGGTTGGTAAAGCTAGACAATGATCTCTTCATTTCAGCACTTGCTAAGATTTTAAAGCACTATCCAAACACAATTTACCTTGCCTGTGGCACAGGGCATGAAGAGAGCATTCAAAAAAGATTGGTACATTTTAAAATCCCTAAAGAGCGTTTTGTGTTTGTAGGATTTGTGGATGCGCATGTTTATGGTCACCTGATTGATTTGTATGTCAATACTTTTCCTGAACCCAGTGGAGAGGCTTTGGGAGAATTTATGGAAAAAAAAGGGACTTATAATGTTGTTTTTAAAGAGACACCTTCCTCGTTTGAAAGCGATATTCTTACATTAGAAAATATTCAAGAGAAAATGAATTCAGTGCCTCTTTTTAGAAAAACATATTTTTTAAAAGAAGGTTTTATGGGAGACGAAAATACCCCTGTTATTGCTTATATTTATGATGAAAAAAATACTTTTTTTATTGAGCAATACATTCAATGTTTTTCATCGGTCACGAATGTCGTATTTGTACCACTAGCGAAAAAATATAACAAAGAGATGCTAGATTGTTCAATGCTCTTTGCTTTGATACGAAGTAAAAAAATTCGAGCACTTCTTCTTTTTAATGATGATTATCATCGTTTTGTTGAGTACCCTCTCTTAAAAGAAGTAGCTATTTTTAGTATTCGAGAAGAAGTTTTTAGAAATGTTTCAAGCTTTGAGCATTTTTTGAGTAGCTATGAGGTACGATTTCAAGAGAATGCGAAGAGCGTGTATCAATCGTTGGTACATACGATGAAGCTTTGCAGTGAGACAAAACTGGAACTAGTAGAGAACTACTTTACCCAATACTCTTTGGGTGCTATGAGTGCTAGAGATTTTTTATATTCTTACCACATGTTGATGATTGATACGATTAAAGCAACAAATATGAGTGAGAATAATGAACTCAGTGCTTTAGAGTTTTTGGTATCGTTGCATGGTTATTATATGAAGCACAGCGATGCGTATGAACACCTTATTGAGCGACAAATACAAAACTATACATTGGGTATTAATCATGATTTTTTGAAGGTAGTGCAATGAGTAATCTTTCCATTGTCGTACGCAGTGCAGATGAGCGAACGACTACATCTTGCGTGGTGTTATTACAAGAGCTTTTTCCTCATCATACGATTCATGTTACTAACGAGTGCCCCTTTAGTGCTGCGATTAGGCGAACGTTTGCTATCGCTCTTGAAGAGGGGCGTGAGTGGACTTTGTGTATTGATGCAGATGTTTTGGCTACTAAAGATATCTATGCATTGATTGAAAAAAGCTTGGATGTAGATCAAAGTGTTTTTCAAATACAAGGGCTTGTGCTTGATAAATTTATTCATTGTTTAAGGCCAGCAGGAAATCATCTTTATCGCAATGCTTATATGAAACAAGCAATGGAGCATATTCCCCACGAAGGCACTTCTTTAAGGCCTGAAACAGATATGCTAACACAAATGGCACGGCTTGGGTACCCTTGGAAACAGGTGGATGTTGTCGTCGGGTTGCATGATTATGAGCAATATCACCACGATATTTTTCGTAAGTGTTTTGTGCATGCGCATAAGCATTCTTGGCTTGATACTATTTTAGAGGCATTTTGGGAGAGTCAATCTAAAAAAGATGATGATTATTATGTTGCGCTACTTGGGTATCGGTTTGGTAAAAAGTACAACGGCACTGTTTTAATTGATCGTAACCATATGGAAGGCACGGTTTGTGAGATGTTAAATAATGAAAAAATTGCGATGAAAGATGTGATGAAGAGTGAATTTTATGCGGAGAGTGCGCTAAAAGAGATAGAGGCTTTTAGGATGGAACTGGCACATGTAAAAGCGGTTCAAGATTTTCAAAATAGCGTTTTTCCGATGTCGCTTTGGGAGAGAATGGTTCATGATGCACCTTAGAGAAGATGATGCAATGTTGCAAAAGAAAAAATTAAAATTTGAACATGATGAGGAAATGTATAGACATGAAAAGTTAAAAAAAGCCGTTGTTTCATATCCTCCACGATGGATAACAATAGGTGTTACAAGTGCTTGTAGCAATAAATGTCTTTTTTGCTCCTATCATAGCCACGATGCTCGTCATGCGAGTAAAGTGTACAATATGCCTTATATGCTAACACTGAATGATTTTAAACGTATGGTGGATATGGCATGGGCAGGAGATGTTCCTCGTGTCCACATTTGTGGAACAGGAGAGCCATTTTTTAATCCACATATTTTAGAAATGATTGATTATGCCGCATCGGTTTATGGGACAAGCTCTGTGCAGTCAAATTTTCATCCTAAACTTTTTGAAAAAGGCAATTTCCTTGAAGAGCTTCTCAAACGTAAAGATAAATTGAGCTCTATAACAACGGATTTTTTATCAGGCGATCCAAAAGAGCACGAGAGAATCAAAAAAGGTTCTTCCTACTATGATCTGTTGGATAAACTTAGTTATATTAACCAAAATTCAGATATTTTTTTGGATTTACATTTTTTACTGACCCATCTGAATTATCACTCTTTAATCCCTTTAATTGAAGATTTTAAAAAGTACGAATTAAAAAATTGTTATTTGAATGTCGTTAATCTCTTTTCATATGACATGAATGAATTTACAAGTCAAAATGCTGTTTATACGAGCAAAGACCAAGAAATTACAAAAGTATTGCATCAAGCCGTTTTACTTGGAAAAGAGTATGGAATTTCAGTGTTTATTCCAGAGCCAGCGGATTCAAGTGTTTGGGATTGCGATGTTTTTTGGCAAAAGGTTCAGTTGTGGCCCGTTCAAGGTAATCAGAAAGAGCGCTATCATGAAAATCTGATTCCACATGCGTGTCGTGCAGTTGTTTTGGGTGAGTTGAGTTCTTTGGGATATCTTTTTGATTTTGAAACTATCATGGATTTTTGGAATTCTGAACGTATGGTTTCTATACGAGAGGGAATTCTTTCGGGGAAATATCCCGACAAAGAGTGCCAGTATTGCTATTTGTGTAAGGGGTTTAGGTGATTTCTATTATTGTTCCCGTGTACAATCGGCTTGAAGAGATACTGCGGTGTCTTGCAAGTATTCAAGCACAGTCGTACTACAATTATGAGATTATTCTTTTAGATGATAATAGCAGCGAAGCAATAGACTCGTTAAAAGATAAAGTGACATTGTATAAACGCAATGAACGAAATTATGGACCAGCATATTCCCGTAATCTTGGAGTTTTGTATTCAAAAGGAGACGTGTTACTTTTTTTAGACTCAGACTCAGAATTGATGCCCCATGCTTTAGAGTCTATAGAGAAGCTTCTTAAAAGTAATCCTTCTATCGGGTGTGTTGGTGGGTGTGGTCCTTTGGCATTTGAAGGAGACGATACCGCATATATTAAAGGTAAATATTATAATCGCTTGGGGAAAAACCAAAGCGTTCAATACGGTGCTAAGGATTTTGAGACACAAGAATACATCGAATGTGATCATTTTGAATCAGCGTGTTTGGCGGTGCGTAAAGATGTTTTTATGGAAGTCGGAGGGTTTGACCCGTATTGGTTTTATATGGGCGAAGACAGGGAATTTTGCCTGAAAGTACGACAACTCGGATATTGTAATGTTATTAGTTGGAAAACTCGTGCGATTCATCATGAAAAAGATTTAGGGACAAAGCAAACGGAAGCTTCAAAGACATTTTTTTTGAGAAGATTTTTTGAGGTTTCTTTGAAGTTGCATGGTGTTTTTGGAGGTTTGCTATGGTTATGGGGAAATCGTAAATCTTTAGATAAGACTTTTTTTCAAAATCTTTTAGCCAATACCGCCTCTTTGAGGCATGTTTTGAGCCGAAGGCAAAAATCTTTTATAAATGAGACGACCTTACAAGAGTATAGAAGAAGTAAAGATGAAAATAGAAAATTTTGAGTTGATGCCCACACCCCGTTCTTTGGTTCTTTTCATAACAGGAAAGTGCAATGCCACATGTACACATTGTTTTTATGCAAAACAATTGAATCAAAACAATGATGTCATCACGTTGGAAAATTTGACAAAGATTCTCTCCTCTTTGAATACACCAACAACACTCTCCCTAACAGGGGGAGAGCCTTTCGTTTTAAACACGATTCAAGAGATTTTAGAGTGTGCGTTCGTGTCACCGAATATTTCTTCTATTTCTATTCCTACTAATGGTTACTTTGTTGAACGAATCAAAAAAACAGTGATGTCTGTAACTCAAAAATACCCAAAACATTTGCATCTACAGTTTTCGTTGGATGGTCTGGCATCAACGCATGATGCTATTAGAGGGTTAGAAAAAGGATTTGAAAAAATTTTAGAGGTTACTCAGTGGGCACGTGAATATTCTAAAACACAATCAAACTTTTCTTATATGATTTCTACAACGGTGATGAAGCGTAATTTAGATGATATTCGACCTTTGGTTCACCACCTTAAACTGTTGGATTTAGAACATAAGCTGACGTTTGTGCGAGGCAACTCTTTTAGTACGTTTAATGTGCCAAAAAAAATTCTTCGCTTGGATTATGATACGAAAGAAGAGCTTCCACGTTATCAAGAGATTGAGCAGTTAGTTCAAGATATTACAAAGCGGTATCCTGATTATTTTAATGCGTTTAGTCAAAAAAAAGTAACGTTAACCTTAGATGTTTTAAGGGAAAAGAGCCAACAATTTGTGTGTCGAGCAGGTGCTCAAGATGGTGTTATCTTTCATGATGGTACTGTAGGCGTGTGTGAACAAGTTGTTCCGTTTGGGCATTTGTCTCAATGGGATTGGAACCTTGAAAAGGCATGGAATTCTTCTTTGGCGATGGAACACCGAAAAATGTTACGGGGATGTTCATGTATCCATGGGTGCAATATTTCCACGATTGCTAAGAATGGTTAAGTAAAATTATGTGTGGGATTGTGGGTGGTGTTGATAAGAATATTTCTGAAGAAATAGTTGCTAGCATGGTGCAAACCTTGCATCATCGAGGTCCTGATGGTGTAGGCATTATGAGCGCCGATGAGCAGTGTGTCTTTGGACATGCAAGGCTTGCTATTATGGATTTAAGTGAGAATGGAAAGCAGCCGATGTTAAGCCACAATGGCTTGGTAATGGCGGTTGTAAATGGAGAAATTTACAACTATCAAGCGATTCAAAAAGAGTTGATGGACGAGGGTATCGTCTTTTATTCTAACTCAGATAGCGAAGTTTTAGCCAATGGGTATCAGGTTTGGGGCGTCAAGATTATTGAAAAACTCAATGGCATCTTTGCCTTAGCGCTTTATGATAGTGTTTTTAAAAAGCTGATTCTTGCTAGAGATCGCTGTGGGGTCAAACCTTTGTATTATTTTGCCGATGATAAAATGATAGCCTTCGCTTCCGAGTTAAAAGCGTTGAGGATGCACCCTTTAATTCCTTTGCGCCTTGATGAACAAAGTATGTGGGAGTATCTTGCCCATCGGTATATACCAGCACCCAAGACGATTTATTGCAATGTTAAAAAATTACTTCCTGCGCATTATTTGGAATATCGTATGGGAAAAAAAGCGAATATTAAATGCTACTGGGAACCCTCTGTCAACGAAGAAGATAGCGATAATGAAGAGACACTAAAAGCTATTTTATCCACCACACTACACAAGGCTGTCCATTCTCAGTTAATGTCCGATGTCCCTGTAGGCGTGCTTTTGAGTGGAGGCATTGACTCAAGTGCCATTACGGCGATTGCGGCTTCTTTGAACCCTAATCTTAAAGCGTTTTGTTGTGGTTTTGAAGAAGAGGCATATGATGAACGCCCTTATGCAAGGCTCAGTGCTTCATGTGCACATGTAGAATTGCACGAGAGTGTGATGACATGGGAAAAGCTTTTTTCTTATTTGCCTGAGTATATTGATTGGTTTGATGAACCTTTTTTTAACTACTCTGCGGTTGCTATTCATGAGCTGTGTCTTATGGCAAAAGAGCAAGGGATTAAAGTTGTGCTTACAGGAGAAGGGGCAGATGAAATGTTTGCGGGGTATGGATGGTATGATGCACTAGCTGATGCTACATTGGATACAAAAACAGATTTTTTAGAACGGTTTTTTTTGTACAAAGGGTTTTTAACGAAAACGTTGATGGAAAAATTGAAAGGCGAAACGGTTTCAATTAATCACCTTGCATTGTTACAATCTTATGACACCCCTCATCTTTCTCCTGTTATGCGTGGGCAAATCATAGATTTTCATACTTTTCTTCCCGATGACATTTTATGCAGAGATGATAGGGCGAGCATGGCAACAGGTGTTGAGCTCAGAGTTCCTTTTTTAGATAGTGAGATGTTGCAAAAATGCTTTTTATGGAGAGATATGTGGACGCATCGACACAAAGAGCGAAAGTATATTTTAAAACAAGCATTGGTCGGGTGTGTCGATAATGCCATTTTAACCTCTCGCAAAAAAGGATTTGGTTTTCCTTTGACTGAGTGGGGTGATAAAATTAAAGCGTTTGCAAAAGAGATTTTATATAATGGTGCGCTGGTTCATCAAGGTTTTGCATCATCGCAAGGAATGCGTGAGTGTGTTGAGGAATCTAACGCTCATGTTGCATGGTTACTGATAACGGCTGAGTTATGGTGTCGGCGTTATTTAAATCATGAAGATATCCATCAATTATGCAAAAAATATGCAGAAAGGGTTAAAAAAAGTGCCACATAATCTTTATTTTGAAAAACGTACGCAGTGCCCTTGTTGCCATTCGCACGATTATGATGTCAAGCTTTCATTACCATTTTTAGATCCAAGAGTTTTGACGTTTATTGAGACCTTTTACCATGGCACTATTAGCTCACAGGTATTAGAAACGGTTTTGTATGAAATAGCCCACTGTTCGCAGTGTCAAGCTCTTTGGCAACGGTATATTTTAAATTCACAAGGGATGAGCCAGCTGTATGAGCATTGGATTAGCGTGGAAGAGAGTTTTTCAAAGAAATCCCATGGCGAATATGAACTGTTTGCTAAATATGCCAATGAAATGAGTGTTATTCATGCGTTATTTAATCGTAAACCATCAACGATTGATGTATTGGATTTTGGAATGGGTTGGGGGTATTGGTGTCGTATGGCAGCAGCGTTTAATTACCGTGTGAGTGGGTTTGAAATTTCCAAACAACGTATAGAATATGCCCAAAACTCTGGTATAAAGGTTGTTTTGGATATGCAAAGTTTAATGTCTATGAAATTTGATTTTATTAACATGGAACAAGTGCTCGAGCATTTGCCTCAACCACTTGAAACATTGAAACTTCTTAAAACTCTTTTGAAGCCAGAGGGTGTTTTAAGAATTTCCGTTCCCAATGGTTGTGATGGCATTGATAAATTGCAAGAACCAAATTGGTGTGCCAAGAAAGATGCTTTTCAACCTTTGGAGCATATCAATATTTTCACACATGAGTCACTTAAAAATAGTGCGAAATATGCAGGCTTTGTATGCCTCGAAGATGTACCATCTATGGCCAATATTCATGACACATGTCTCTATTTTAGACAGGATTGATATGCATTTTGTTTATGTTGTTATTAGTCAGGGCAATGATACTTACTTAGATTTGACGTATCTATCTGCCAAAATTTTACGTGCAAGTAATCCTTCAAGTCGCATTAGTGTCTATCTGGATTCTGAAACATTGCACTTTATTCGAACGAATAACCATTTGCTTGAAGAGGTGATTGATTATTTTGTTCCTTGCATGACGCCTGATAAATCCAATGTTTTCAAGAGTCGATACATTAAGACTAGGTTACGAAAGTGGATTCAGGGAGATTTTATTTATTTGGATTCAGATACCTTACCTATTAAGGCCTTAGATGAATTGAAAACTATTAAAGAGAGTTTTGCCGCTTGCTTAAATTGGAATAACGAAGAAAAACAAAATTATTGCGAAAGAGAAAAGGCTTATTTTGAGCAGTACGCATTGAAATTACCTCAATTTTATGTAAATGGAGGTGTCTTAGTGTGGCGCGATACCGCTTTTGCCCATGATTTGAGTGATAAGTATATCCATTATTGGGATTTAGCGGCTACCGATGAAGTTTATTACGATCAGCCTGCGTTAAATGAGGCTTTAGCTCATTTTCCAGATGCAGAGTTCACCCTTTTGGACGCAAGTTACAATGCACAATATTTGGCAAATATAAAGTCTTCTCTTGATGCTAAGATTTGGCACGGGTATTTTTCCAATCAATCAAGCATGTCGCATTATGTGCAAACAGGCGTTCAAATCATTCAAACAACGCAGCACTTAACGAGCAGTTGGGTTGAGGCGTTATTGTCTAAAAGATTGCCTTATGTCTTTGAAGATGCTTTGGATGAAGCTGTTGCAATTGAGTATATCACATCGCTTCAAGAAGAGCTAGATAGGTTTTATACTATTGATATTTCTTCTAGTGTGTCGATATTAAAATGTTTAAAGCAAGCAAATCGAATCGCTGTTTTTGGATTAGGGCAAAGCGGCAAATTGGCTATAGAGTATTTGGAACGGCATTTTCCACATAAACTCACAATGGTAATTGACGATGCTTGCGAGGGGTACTATAAAAATAAAAAGATTGTTAAGACAGAAGATTTTTTAAAAAAGCACCAAGAGGAGATAGATCTTGTTGTTTTTGGGAAGTTTCAAAGGCTCAATCCTTTGCTATTGGAGCATTTAAAGATACCCTCTTGTCGGTTGCAGATGATTGAATAAAAAGAGATTTAAAGGACAGAAGTGGCGAGTAAACATGATGTTTTGACCCAAGAAGAATTTGATACATTTTATACCAATCCTTGGATATGGAAAAAACTAAAAGAGTTTGCTCATGGAAAAGGTTCTATTAAAGTTTTAGATTATGGTTGTGGAAGAGGGCGGTCGGTTTTAAATTTACTTAAAAATGGTTTTGATGCATACGGTGTTGATGTTGATGTTAATGTTATGAAAAATGGATATGCGTTATTTTAAAATATGGGATATTCTCCTCAGGAAAGATTAATGACTTTTGAGGCACTCCAAAAGTTGCCTGATGGGTATTTTGATTTCATTTTTTCTGAAGAGGTCTTTGAACACATTGAAGAGAGTGAAAAAATGGCACACGAGTTGTACAGAATCGCACGTTCAAACTCTTTACATGTACATACATATCCAGGAACTTTTGCTATTATGGAAGAACATGTTCATTTGCCTTTTGTTCACTGGCTTCCTAAACATAGGGTGAGAAAATTTTACATGGCACCTTTTATCGCGCTTGGGTTTCACCGAGGCGATGATTGGGGTGGAAAGACAGTTTTGGGTAAGACAAATACGTATTACGATTACTTAGATAAAAAAACGTATTATAGGGATATTCGTGATGTTCTCGTTCTTTTTGAAAGCGTTGGTTTTAGGGCGAAAGAGGAGTTATGTCAGCAATATTCTAATAAATTATTGAGAAACGGATTTCCTAAACATCGAATGTTGCTTGTTTTAAAGAAAGATTAAAAGAAGAAAGGATTTATGTAGTAATGAAAAAAAAGATAGCGCAAATACGACATTGCATTCAACAACAGTATGAAACATTTGAGTTTTTTAAATCTATGCCTTATACCATGCTAACAAAACCTGAGTTAGCTTTTTTGCATACGCTCACAAGAGATGTTTATCAAGGAGAAGGAAAAATTCTCGATTTGGGCTGCTTTTTGGGAGGTTCTACCTACGCTTTAGCCAGTGGGTTATATGAAAATACTCTAAAAAATAAAGAAAACCTAATTTACTCTTATGATTTGTTTGTTTGGGATAAATATATGCATGATTTCGTCAAAGAAAAATCAGGTTTTAAAATTGGGGATAGTTTTCATGAATACTTTTTAGAAAAACTTCATCCTTTTTCAAAAAGCATCCAATCTTTTCAAGGTGATTTTATGCAGTACCCTTGGGGTGGCGAGGGCATCGAAATCTGTTTTATTGATATTGCAAAAAATCCATCACTGAACGATTTTGTTGTCCATAACTTTTTTTCCAGCTTACTACCAGGATGTACAGTGATTCAACAAGATTTTCAATTTCCTAGTGGTTTTTGGTTACATATTACCATGGAATATTTCAAGGAGTATATTGAGCTTGTTGATGATTTGGCATATAACAGTCGCATTTATGTTGTAACCAAAAAAATCCCTGAAGATGTCGTGCAAGAATTTGCGTATAAAAAACTCTCTTATGAAACAAAACACGAATTACTATTAAACCATTTAAAAACTATTCCCGAGAAAACTAACTCTTACGCATGGTTGGCTGGAATTTTAAACCAAGGCTTATTTTATTTTTGGGAAAATGAAAAAGAGTTGGCTCGTGAGTGTTTTGAAAAAGCATCAACGACGTTCAATGGAGAAAAGTGGCACTATGACTTGTTTTTTAATACAGTAAACCAATGGACTGGATGGGATTATAAAAGTGTTCAAAGTTAATATGTTGAGTATTGTAGTATATGGAGATTAGGTCATAATGAAAAAAAATAGTATTCATATTTTAATGATTTTTCCTAATTTTAATATCAGCGGGGTTTTATCGTATGCTTTAAATTTGATACGTTGTATCAACCAAATGGATTTGGTTTATCAAGGCGAGTTGGTTGTTTTCCCCAATGAACCCATTGATGATGAGCATAGGGAAAGTTATTGTGGTGTTCCTGTTCGTGTGCTTCCAATTGAACATATTTCAACCAGTAGCGCAAGGTTGCAGATCTTGATTGATTATATCAATCAGCATGAGAGGGCGATTATTTGTCCTAATTATTGTTTTAATATACAACCGATTTTGCCTTTTTTGCATGAAGGTATTAAAAAAATGTTTGTTCTTCATAGTGATGAAAAAATTTATTATGAGAGTGCGAGATTATTTAGCAGTTATTATGATGCTTTGGTGGGTGTGAGTAGCCATATTGTTCATCGTCTTGGTGTGCTTGATGGGGCATTGAAGCAGAAAATGAGCATGATTCAATACGGTGTTGATATCGCCGAAGAGTACCAGCATAGCACCGACGAAACGATAAGAATAGTCTATTTTGGGCGTATTGTAGAGGAACAAAAACGTGTTTCACGCATGGTGGATATGATTCAAGCGTTAGCAAAAACCGAGGTTGATTTTCACTGGAGTTTTGTAGGAGAAGGATCTGAAATTGAGACGCTACAAAGACAACTGAGTGCATTTATAGCAGAGGAAAGGGTTTCATTTTTACCTGCTATGACGGTTTCACAGGTGCAAGCATTTGCTTATTCGCAAGATGTGTATGTTTTGACATCAGATTATGAAGGGACACCTTTGGCACTGCTTGAGGCGATGGGATGTGGTTGTATTCCTATCGTCAATGACATTAAAAGTGGTATTCCTGAGATGCTCACACATGGACAGACAGGTTTTATTGTCCCTGAGGCTTCCGTGGATGGTTATGTTGCGTATATTAAGCATTTGTACGATAATCCAACACAAAAAGCAGCCTTGTCTCAAGCGTGTTATGCGCATGCCAAAGAGCATTTTAGTACCCCTGTGATGGCAAAGAAGTATTGTGATGTTTTTGATACCATGATGGAACAATCTGCGCCGACACGTCAAACAGAGTTTTCTTCTTCGTTCAGTCTTGCCATGTATCATTCATTTATTCCACTGATTTCAAGCGATATTACTTCTCCTATTTTGGAAAAAGTTTCAAGTATCGCAATTTTTGGTTGGGGTGTTTCAGGGCAAAGAACCTACCATTTTCTTGAAACAAAATATTCTGGAAAGATAAAATGTATCATAGATGATGGAAAGTCGGGGAGTTTTAATGGCGTGCCTATTGTGAGAACGGAGGAGTTTTTTGAACAAATGGAGGCACATATTCAATTGGTGGTGTTTGGTGCTTATCAGAAATTAAATCCTGATTTGCTCAAGCGTTTAAACATTCCTTATGTACGCCTATCGGAAGTTATTTGAGATGAAAAAAAGAGAACATGTTGTGTTTACGATAGATAAGAACTACTTAGAACATTGGGTGGTTGCTTTGTATTCGTTACTGAAAAACAATCCACAGTATCTTATTTATGTTCATTTGATTTACGATGAAATAGCAGATGAAAAACTGTTTACATGTAAACAGTTTTTTAAAGATACTTTTGACTGTACGGTAGAGGTTTATTCCCTTAATTCTCAGTTTATGGATGATTTTAAGCTATCACACCATGTGAATAAAGCGACCTATTTTCGTCTTTGCATGGCGGAAGTTTTACCAAAAGAGATTGATGAAGTTCTTTTTTTGGACAGTGATTTGATTGTGCATGGTTCTTTGGAAGGTCTCTTTGAAAATATTTTGCATGATGGGGTATGGTTGCGTGCGGTGAGCCACCGTTTTACACCAAAACAAAAAGAGCATTTAGAGTCTTTTGGCTTGTCAAAAGAGAGTGATTATTTTAATGCAGGCGTTATGCAGGTACATTTAAAAGAGTGGAGAGACCATCAATTGAGTGCTCAATTTTTAGAGTGCGCACACACAAAAAAAGAGTCAATTTTGTGGTGGGATCAAGATGTTCTTAACGCATGTTGTGCGAATCGGTGGGAAACCCTACCCTCTAAATATAATTTGATATGGGAAATTATGGAGGCAAAAGAATCTGATAGTGATAGTGAAGAAGCGAATAAAAATCCAATTATTATTCATTACACACGCTCTGTTAAGCCATGGCATAGCCATAGTTGGCACCCTTACAAAGAGTTGTATTGGTCATATAGGCGTGAGGTTCAAGGTTTTATTAAGGAGCTGATGTGATATTGGTTGTGGGAGGTGCGGGCTATATTGGAAGTCATACCAATAGGCTTTTAGATGAGCGAGGGTATCAAACCGTTGTTTTTGATAATCTAGAGACAGGGCATGCCGATTTTGTGCGATGGGGAAAATTTTTTCAAGGTGATTTGCGAAATATTGAAGATATTCGCCGTTGCTTTGCGTCGTATCCTAAGATAGAAGCAGTAATTCATTTTGCCGCATACGCCTATGTCGGAGAGTCTGTACATGAACCTCAAAAATACTATCATAATAATGTACTTGGAACGATAAATTTGCTAACGGTTATGCAGGAGTTTCGTTGTCAAAAAATTATTTTTTCATCAACGTGTGCTACGTATGGTGTGCCAATAGAGATGCCCATTACTGAAAAGCATATTCAAGCACCTATTAATCCCTATGGAAAAACAAAATACATAATAGAGCTTATGCTTGAAGATTATGAAAAAGCGTATGGATTGCATTATGTTGTTTTTAGATATTTTAACGCTGCAGGCGCCTCTCGTGATGGGCTTATCGGAGAAGATCATACTCCTGAGACTCACTTGATTCCTCTTGTGTTAGATGTGGCATTAGGAAAAAGAGAATTTATTGAAGTGTTTGGAGACGATTATGATACCGCTGATGGTAGTTGTATCAGAGATTATATTCATGTGGAAGATTTGGCTTTAGCCCACGTTTTGGGTTTAGAATATCTTCAAACTTCTTTAACATCAAATATTTTTAACCTTGGAAATGGGGTTGGTTTTTCTGTTAAAGAGATTATTGCTTCTGTTGAAAAGGTTGTCGATCAAAAAATTCCCACAAAGCTTACATCAAGAAGAGAGGGCGATCCAGCTAAACTCATTGGCTCTTTCCAAAAGGCAAAAGAAATTTTGGGGTGGGAACCGTATTATAAAACAATAGAAGATATTATTGCAACGGCATGGAATTGGCATCAAAAAAGGATAAAAAAATGAAAAGAGTTTTGGTCACAGGTGGTTCGGGGTTTTTAGGAAGTCATTTGTGTGAGAGGTTGCTTCAAAAGGGCTATGACGTTTTGTGTGTCGATAACTTTTTTACAGGGTCTAAGCAAAACATCGCACACCTGCTTTCACACTCCTATTTTGAGCTTTTACGCCACGATGTGACCTTCCCGCTTTATGTTGAAGTCGATGAGATTTACAACCTTGCCTGCCCAGCTTCTCCCGTTCACTACCAATTTGACCCTGTGCAAACCACCAAAACAAGCGTGGTTGGGGCGATTAATATGTTGGGGCTTGCCAAGCGTACGAAAGCGAAAATTTTACAAGCCAGTACGAGTGAAGTGTATGGTGACCCTGAAGTGCATCCTCAGGTGGAAGAGTACAAAGGTGCGGTAAATCCCATAGGACCTAGGGCGTGTTATGATGAAGGAAAACGGTGTGCAGAGACTTTGTTCTTTGACTACCAACGTCAACACAATGTCGATATACGAGTCGTACGTATTTTTAACACCTATGGCCCA
>Ga0265295_1005357_pt1 | contig 16418 bp, 9 predicted proteins | sample Munlansysbiofilm_FD_192503 | JGI IMG/M metagenome (GOLD analysis project Ga0265295, IMG submission 192503) | Leachate microbial communities from a municipal landfill in Southern Ontario, Canada - Methane capture system biofilm | ecosystem: Engineered > Solid waste > Landfill > Unclassified ... | reverse complement strand
ACTGTTCATATTCCCATAGTATTGTACCGAACCGACACGTTGTTTGGCGTTTTTTTGTATTTGTTTTCGTCTCAGCAGCGTAGGACACAGATTTTTTCACGAGTCTATTGATAATTTTTGTAAAAATGTTTATAGAATAATAAAAATTTAACAGACGTCGTTAGGAGGCAACATGTTTCATTCTTTTGCGTCCGCACGGAGAGTTTTCTCTCTGGGCATGCTAGTGTGCTTGACAGCTTTTGTTGGACTTGGATATGCAGCCCTTACGGATATAGAAGGAACACAGGGGCACACACCAATAGACGGTCTTTCAGCATTAGAAGGTAATGTCGGGCATGCCGTTGCCACTCCTCCTGACGACGGAATTGTCTGCAAACCAGGAGGGCTGTGTATTGAAGCGGTTACACAGTTGCCGTTGCGTATTCTGCCCCGTCCGTTTTCCTCCATATATCGTGATGCAACAGCCAGTGAAGACGGAATTGTCCTCGCCAATGTTCCAGCTTTCCGGCCACTTTATGTGTTTGAACGTCAAAACCTTGATCTGAGCCTGGCCTCTGACCCGCGCGGCTGGTATAAGGTCGGCCGCTCCAAGACCGAGCCCGAAGGCTGGATGCAGGCCAAGGACGTACTTGAGTGGCGACAGGCCCTTTTAGTTTCCTACACACATCCCGGCAATCCCCTCGAAGGGCGCAGCCCCGTGCTGATGTTTAACAACCGCGCTGCCCTGGAAACCGTGGTCGATGACATGGACATGGCCGGCAAGGCCAAGGGCATCTATGAGGCCATAAACGCAGGAAACATACCTGACACCGTTGTCAGCATGGAACCCCAGCGTTTTGTCGATATCACCCGCAATTTTTATGTCCTGCCCATCCTGCAGTGGTCCCAGACCAGGATCGGCGGCGATGACGCACGTCTTTTACAGCTGGCTGCCGCCGTGCCGAACAGCCGCGGGGCTGACACCCTCTCAAGTCCCGATTATCTGGAACAGGCTCAGGTAGGCCGATCCGCTGGAGGTGCCACCATGGGTGACGTGAAAACCGATGTTGTTTTCGTCATCGATACCACCCGCAGCATGCAGCCCTTCATCGATATGACCCGCGAGGCTGTGGCCGGGATGACCAGAAAGTTCAGCGCCAAGACGGCCGATCGTTTCCGTTTTGGTTTGGTGGTCTTTCGAGATTCTCTGGAAGTCGCACCACAGCTTGAATACGTGACCCGCAACCTGACGCCCGAGCTGGTCCCGGGGGAACAGCTGGTCGAATTGCTGGAAAAGGAAGGGGGAGCAACAGCCGTGGGCAGTGTCGACTACTCTGAAGAAGCATTTGCCGGAGTGGACCTGGCCCTGGGATCCAAATGGCGCAAAGGAGCATTGCGCTTTGTTGTTTTGATAGGTGACGCAAGCTCCCACCCCAAGGGACATCCCCAGAATACCTCCGGCAAGGATGAGACCGACCTGCGTCGTGAATATGACGACGCCCAGGTTCATCTTTTTGCCATCCATCTGCAGGATGCTCGCGCTGTTGAAGATCATCCCAGGGCACTGGCCCAGTTATCCCATCTGGCACGGGTGCGCGGGGATACCGGAAGCTCAGCCATCAAGGAGGTCAACGCCTTTGAGGAACAGCAATATCGCGATCTCACCGAACACCTAACAAGTCGGATCAATGCCCTGCTCAATGAGACAGTGAGCGGGTCCGCCGGCGACGATGGGGTGGGCGCAGTCCCGTTGAAGGAATTCGATAAGCTTTGGGAGGCAGCACTTATCGAATACGTCGGCAAGGAGGCCACTCCGCCCAAGGATATCGTGGCCTGGACTCTGGATCGTGACCTGATAAATCCCGCTGACCGTTCACTTGATGTGCGCGTGTTGGTCACGCGCGAACAGTTGTCTTCCCTGTCCCAATCCCTGGATCAGGTTGTGCAGGCCCTTATGCGGGCCCAGGTCACCCAGGGGCAGTTTTTTGAGGCTCTGCAAAGTGTCTCCGGGCAGGCCATGAAACGCCCCGACGACATTGGTGCCGCTGCGACGCTGGCTAAGTCCGGGCTGCTGCCTGCATTCATCCAGAGCCTGCCCTACAAGAGCGACATCCTGTCTCTGACGGACGACATGTTTGCAAGCATGACAACGGAGCAGCGCTCGCAGTTGGAGTGGAGCGTGTTGGCCAAACTTGACCAGTACCGCACCATCAATGAGCAGGTCGATGCATGGTTTCGTCTTAACGACACGGATCCGGACCAAGACTTGGTCTACCCGCTGCATCTTGATTACCTGCCGTAAACGGGACCAGCATGGCTGAAACAATTGCGCCCATGGTCTATCTGAAAGGACTCGTCAAAATGCGTTCCCAGTGCGAAAGCGTTTTCGAACTGCACGTGCCGCATTTTGCGGTCAGCCCCGGGCAAATGGTTGCGGTCATCGGCGAGAGCGGCTGCGGTAAGAGCACGCTGCTTGACATGCTCGCCCTGATCATGGCTCCGACCCGGGTCGATCGCTTTGAAATTATTTTCGAAAAGTTGGATGCCCCCTTGGACATTGCGGATTTGTGGGCCAGGGTTGACGAAACAGCCTTGTCTGCTCTGCGCCGGGACCTGTTCGGTTATGTCCTGCAGACCGGCGGTCTGCTGCCTTTTTTGAGCGTGCGGCAGAATATTTGCCTGCCCGCACGGATCAAGGGCGGCGAGTTTTTCATGTCTCGAATTGACGCTCTGGCCCATCGATTAGGGGTGAGTGGCTGCCTGGAGAGGATGCCTGCGGCCCTGTCCATCGGACAGCGGCAGAGGGTGGCCATCCTGCGCGCTCTGGCCCATCAGCCCCGTCTGGTGCTGGCCGACGAGCCCACGGCAGCCGTGGACAAGGCCCGGGCCCGGGTCATCATGGACGACATGCATCGCCTGGCCCGGGATGAAGCCGTGGCCGTGGTGGTAGTGACCCATGACCTGGAACTGGTCATGGACCGTGCCGACATCGCCTACACCTTTGATACGCATCAGGTTTCTGAACATATCACCCGTTCGTTGTGCAGACCTGTGATAGAAGGTCCCCCATGACTCAGCCCCGCCCACTGAGACTCATCCCTTCCCTTGCCGCTTTGCACCTGCGTCACGAGTGGATTTTAACTCTTTGTCTGGTCATTTCCCTGGCAGCGGTCATTTCTCCCCTTTTGGTTTTGCTCGGTCTTAAATACGGTACTATTCAGACTCTCCGGGAGCGACTTGTCGAGGACCCTGTTTTTCGTGAGATCCGGCCCTTGCAAACCAGGGAGTTCAAACCCGAGTGGTTCAAAGAGGTCAGTTCCTGGCCCGGTACGGGTTTTTTGACTCCGACCATTTTGCCCCTGTCATCGGTCATCAGCGTGGTTCGCGACGAGACTGGCATGGCCGAACTTTTCGACCTTATCCCGACAGCCCCCGGCGACCCGCTGCTTCTTGAGAACGGCGGCATAGTGCCCGAGGATGGTGCAGCGGTGCTCACGGCTGAGGCAGCCAGAAGTCTGGGCGTGAATGCCGGCGGTGAAGTTGTCTCAAGGGTTACACGGTCCCGGGGCGGTCGCATGGAAAATGTGGAGGCTAGGCTGCACGTTGCGGCTGTGCTTGACGCCCGGGCTGGGGCCCTTGCCAGGGTCTATGCGCCCCTTCCGTTCGTACTTGACGTTGAAGCCTATAAGGAAGGTTATGCAGCTCCAGCGCGCGGGTGGGCAGGCGATACTCCTGAACCTTACGCCAGCTTTGACGGGGCCGTGCTGCTGTTGTCTGAGCCCTTGCCTCCCATTAGCCGATCCGGACTTGTCATTAACACCGGGTTTGGCCGCATTGCAGACCTCAAACCGGACAAGGCCAAAGATCTGCTTGGTTTTTCACCGCCGCAGAATATAGTTCTTTACGATCTGATTTCACCCGGTGCTTCCATAACCGCTTCCAACCTGCGGGCCATTGATCAAAAGCTTCGGGGTCATACTCGTTTGCTGCTGCCCTATGTCCGTGATGTCGTGGTCAGGCAGGGAGAAGATACGCTGCGCCTTGTGGGCCTCTCCATAAATGAGGAACAGGCCCGGCTGCTCGGGCTCCCCCAGACACCCTGGGGAGGATACAGCGGGACACCTCCCGAAGGGATGCTTAGTGTCTTATGGCCCTCCGCCCACGCGCCTGTCGAGGAAAGAACCACACTCACCAGTTCCGGGTTGACCGGGTTGGAATTCGACCTGCATACGGCCGGCGAGACTGGTCTTGAGTATCCGGTAGTGCCGATGGAGCTGCTGGGAGTCTTGCGCACCGCCACCCAGCGAGCCGTATCTTTCAACCGCGAAAAGGGCCGTTTTGAGATGGCCCGCGGCGGGTATCGGGGCTTTCGCCTCTATGCTCAACGAATTGATGATGTGCCTGATCTTTATCATAGGCTCAAAGGCCAGGGGATCGAGGTTATTGCTGAAGTGGAGGCCATTGAGCGGATCCAGGTCCTGGATAAGGGTTTGACCCGCCTCTTTTGGCTCATCGCGCTGCTTGGACTTTTTGGAGGAACAGCCGTGCTGATCGTGAGCCTGTACGCAGCCGTGGAGCGGCGCAGACGGGATCTGGGGGTGCTCCGGCTCCTGGGCTTTGCGCGCAGACATGTATTTTTTTTCCCCATTGCCCAGGGGCTCATGATAACCGCCCTGGGCCTTATAGCTGGTTTTGGCGGTTATGGCGCTCTGGCAGCGGCCATCAATCACGCCTTTGCCTCAGAGCTTGCAGCGGGGGAGGTTTTTTGCGTTTTGCCTTGGGCCTATGTCCCGGCTTTTTGTCTGGTAACCTTCGTCCTGGCGGCGCTTGCATCTTTGGTAGCCGCGTGGCAGGCGACATGCATTGATCCTGCGGAGGTGATTCGTGAACAATGATTGCATAAGGTCTGGCCGAGACTTTCCGGCCGTTGTGTTTTTTATTCTATTAGCGTCGGCTTGCGTGTTCAGCCTCGCGTTCCTGATCAAAGGGGCCTTGGCCGAAGTGCCTTTGCAGACTTCTTACAATCCTAAGCCGGCAGAAGGCGATCTCATTTTGCCCATGCCGGGCAACGCCCAGATTGTTTTTCGCAAGGTCCCGGTACCGGGCAAGGGGTTCTGGGGCGATCAGACCCGCATTATCCAAATCGGTGACGCGGCAGGCGGAATCTTTGAGGGTCTGCAGCGCACCCAGATCAGTGGCTCCTTTCCTACTGGTGCTGAAGGTGCCTGGGAGTTGGTCATGGCCAAATATGAGCTGACCCGTGGTCAATACATCGCTGTCATGGGCATGGACGCATTGCTGGCTGCAAGCGGCGATCCAGAGGACCAGAGGCTGCCGACCATGAAAGGGCGTGAGCTGCGCGATGCACTCATGATGCCCCTGGCCTATGTCAGCCATGGAGATGTAATTGAATTTATCCGCCTATACAATCAATGGTTGTTTGATCCGGCCCATCCAGAGCGAGTTGCGGCGGTGCCCCGGGTGGACGAAGTGCCGGGATTTATGCGCTTGCCTGCCGAGGATGAATGGGAATACTGCGCTCGCGGAGGTCTTGGTGCTTTGCAGGCAGGCTCCTTTGACAATGGACTGCCTTTTTCGGCGGCTGAGGCCAGCGAATTTGCGTGGCACCTCGGCAACGCTAAGCATCAATTGAGGCCGGTGGGGTTGCGCAAGCCTGACGCGGGCGGATTTTATGATCTCTTCGGCAATGTTCAGGAAATGACCTCTGGTCTGTTTCGGCCGGAAATCTGGCAAGGCAAGCCCGGTGGAGTGGCCGTGCGCGGTGGGAGCGTCTCCACACCTGTGGTGGAACTGCGCAGTGCGCTTAGGGCTGAACTTGACGTTTACGCCTGGAATGTCGATGAAAAGAAGGTTGAGGAGCGTCGTTCCTTTAACACCGGGTTGCGTCTGGCCATCGGAGCCAATGTGGTTGTAACCTCGGCCCAGCGTACCCGCATTGAAAAGGAGTACGAGGCCTACAAGGCTGACCTGCGCCGCACTATGCCCGTGGGACGTACCCTCGACAACCTGGTCAGTCAGGCTTCTGTACAGATTGGTTCTGCCGATCCTATCATCGAGCGTTTAATCAAGGAGAATCCTGGCCTGGGCGAGCCATTGGGGGTGGTGCAGTCCACCCTTGAAAAGGCCCGCGAGCGGCTTGAACTGGCCCAGCGCGCAAGCGCTCGCAGTTTGGCCCAGGACGCGGCCCGAAATGGGGTCAACCTTTCGGTCTACTTGTCGCGTCTGCAGAGACTTGCCGAGACCCTTGCCACGGCCAGGGAGCTGGCGGAAGTGTCCGTGCGTTATCAGGAACAGGTTGCTGTGGTGGAGAAATCCATGGGCGAGTTGGATAAGGCACTGGGTGAGCAGTTCCAAGGCTACAAAGACAAGATTGGCACCTTGGGCGAATACGAGAAGCCTTACATCGATTTTGCGTTTAAGGAATTAGAGGCCAAGGAGATGACCAAGAGAGAACGATTGGTTATGAAGTTGCTCAAGGATCATGCACAAGCCTTTGCGGATAGGCGTCGGGCTGACACCGAAGTCTGGCTGGAAAATTTCCACAAAAGCTTTACCGGGTTTTCAGATTTATAAAATTTATAATTTCAGGAGGTTGTTTCCATGAAGAAGATTGTTAAAAGGCTTTATGTGGTGCTTATAGTCTGCCTTCTTTTGTCCGGATGCGCATCCATGTCTGATCAGGACCGCACCAAGGCTGAGGGAGCAGGAGTCGGGGCGGTACTCGGAGGTCTGCTCGGCTATGCCGTCGGCGATGAACGCGGATTAGCCATTGGTGTGGCGGCCGGAGCAGGTCTGGGCTACCTACTTGGCAACGAAATATCCAAGCGCAAACAGGCCTATGCCAGCTCAGAGGAGTTTCTTGATGCTGAGATAGCCAGCACCCATGAGTTCAACAGGACGACCATGGCTTACAACAAAAAGCTCTCCGAGGATATAGATACACTCGAAAAAGAGTCAAAGAGCCTGCGTGGGAAATACGATAAGGGGGCCGTGGACAAGAAGGCTCTGGCTGCCAAGAGCGCTGATTTGCAGAAGCGTGTCGATGGGATTAAAAAATTGGAGAAGAGTCTGGCCAAGGAGCTTGAAGTCCAGACCGCTATCTTGGCCGATGAAAAAAAGACCCGCCCCGACGATGACCAGTACATTGTGCGCCTGGAAAAGGAAGTGAATGCGCTGCAGAAGAATCTGGATAAGCTGCGCGACGGGAGCACCCAGCTGGCTCGCATCGACCAGAGGTTGTCCGTATGAAAAAGACTGTTCTTATCATGATATTGTTTGCAGGGATGGTGATCGGCGGTTGTGCGACTCATAACGATCCTCGCGATGGCGGATTTTTTGGTGGAGTTGCTGGTCTTAGCGGTGGCAGCTACAAAAAACGCGTGGCGGAACGTGAGGAACGACTTGAAGAATTGCGGGCAGCACAGCGTGCCCTCGACTCCGAAAAAGGGCAACTTGAAGTTCAGAAATCAACAGCCCAGGCCCAGCTCAATAAGGATCAGGCCCGTGTGAAAGCTATGCAGTCCGAGATAGCGGCCCTGGACAAGAAGACCAAAAGCCTCGCTGCCAGTCAGGTCACGGACAAGCAGCGTGTGGCCGATTTGCAGAAGCGGGTTGTCAGCCTGAAGGGGAAGATGAACCAACAGGCCTCTTCCCTTGATGATTTGGAAGGGAGTGGGCTTGGGGACGTAGACATGGATTTGCGCCGCAAACAGCTGGAAAAACAACGCGACTCCCTGCGGAGGGAGTACGATCTCCTCATGAAGATGCAAATAGAGCTTGCCCAATGAGGATTGGCAGCCTCCTGATTTTGGCCGTGACAGTGGTTTTGACGATCCATACTGCGGCGCAGTCTGCGCCTCTGGATGAGATCCGTCGGGTTCTGTGGGAAGATGCCCTTGTTCAGCCTGACCCGGGGGCTTTGGAAATTCTTGATGAGTCCAGCCTGCCTGAGCTCCTGAAGCAGATTGATCCCTATGCGCGGTATTTCACGGCCCGGGAATATCGGTCGCCCACGACCAGGAGGGAGGGTTGGCTCGGTATTGGTGGGGAATTAATCGTGGGCAGCGGCGGGATTTTCCTTTCAGTGTACAAGGGCGGTGCAGCAGACATAGCGGGAGTGCCGGACCGGTCCAAGCTCCTCGAAGTCGATGGCAAGACGGTTGCCGGACTTGAACCTCAGGCTGTAGCGGCTTTATTAAAAGGTGCGGAAGGGTCTATTGTTCACCTCACTCTTGATCTGCCGGATGAACGGCAATCGTCAGTCGCGCTTATTCGCACGGCTTTCAAGCCCTTGGATGTGGAGTTGGTCCCGCCGGGTGACAGGCAGGTCCTGCGCATTCGTGAATTTATTGCCGGGATGACCAGGCCTGCTCTGCAGGCGACAATTGATTTTCTTGCCCGAAAAGGCGCGCCCATAAATGGATCGCTTATTCTCGACCTGCGTGACGCAGGCGGCGGTGATCTTTACGAGGCGTTTGATCTAGCAGATCTGTTTCTTCCCCCAGGCACACTTTTGGGGAAAGTACAGACCCGGGGCGGAGAATTTACTGAAATTCGCGCTTCTCCTGGGAAAAAATATCTTATGCCGGTGGTATTAATCGTGGGGCCGGGCACGGCCAGTTCGGCCGAAATCTTCGCCGGAGCCCTGCACCAGCAAGGCAGGGCAAAGCTTTTGGGCCAACAAACCTACGGCAAATGCAGTTCCCAGACCGACACCCACCTTTCCGACGGCTCTGTGCTGCGCTATACCAACCGAGAAGTTGTGCTTCCGGGGGGCAGTTCCTGTTCGGGCGCAGGGCTCTTGCCGGACAGGGAAGTCTCCGACGCAGAGCTTATAGATATTGTCCTGCTCGTGGGGGAAGTGGACAGCCTCTCTGTCACGGAGTGATTCTCCGTCCCGCGCTTCAGGCCTTCGATACAGTCATCTGTTTCTGGAGCGAGGACGGTTGTTTCTAAGTTGTGCGCTAAATTTTTTAATTCTGCCGCAAATAGGAGGTTTTAATGTGCTTTTACAGAGTGTTTCTGTTGCTGTCCCTGACGTTGGTTTGTTTGCCCGGGACCGTTGTTTGTTCTCAGGACGATTCGACCCCCGTGTTGGAGACCGCCACCGGCCCCGACGGATTGCTGCAGATGGAGGAGCAGGGCAGGGTCACGGTGCGTGCCCTGCGCGGCTGGGGGCGACTGCCGGACAAATATATGGGTCTAGCCCAGAGGATGCGACAGGAGGCGGGGATAGATCTTTTGGGAGCAGATTTGGAGCAAATAAATCTATGGGGCGTCCAAGACGATGCGCTCATGGTACAGTACCGTACCGATCTGATCGAACTTGCGGGCTACATGGAGCGAGGTGAGCATTTGCAGTGGGCACCAGCTGGCGAGGGTACTTCCGTGTCAGCCGGGACCCTGGTGCGCAGCGGCGGCATGCGCTGGACGCAGGTTGCGGACGGACCTGCCACGATTCCTGCAGCGTCTGTTCAGGCTGGGCCCGTCCAAACTGAACCGAGTCCGTCCGGTCAAAATCAGGCTGATACTCTTCAGACGGAGACCGCTTCGGCGGAACCTGCCCCATCGGATGGGACGGATACTCCGGCCTCCCTGCCTCCGACTGCCCCGAGGGATTCGGGGCCCGGGGACGGTGTGGAGTTTCCCATCAACGATCAGGTGCCGGGCACGTACAGAGTCAAATTGCACGTGGAAGGTCTCACCACTGATGGAGCGCTGGATGATCCCTATTTTAAGCGGCGTTTGAAGCATCTGTTGCCCGACTCTCCCGCTGTTTTGGAAGGAGAGAAGGGCTATTTTAACAAGCTCTCCTCATATCAGAGTGTGAAACCCATGCTTGGAGACGGTGTACCCTACAACCTTGTTATCGGGTTCGCCACACCAGACGTGCCGGTGCTCATTCGGGTTGACGCCCCCGAAAACCCTGAGATCCTTTTGACCGAACAGGAAATAGAGATCGGGGTCTCCTACCGTGTGGTGGGCAAGTCCGTCTTTGTGTATCAGCATGACAAAGCCAGTGGTGACGCAGAAATAGAGTTCTCAGAGAGTCACGACGGTGAAGTTCGCTGGACCCCGCGTATCGACTCTGCTTCCGGTCGTCCGGTTGGTCCCCGCATCCTTGGCGTATATATGTCCTACAGGGTTAAAAAATACATCCGTGGCGATGAGCTGGGAACCTTGATGACCAGCCAGCATCGCATCGGCTGGGTCCTAGTGGCTATGCCGGGTGACGTGTACGAGCACGAGGGGACGCTTTATGTTGTAGGTCAGGAAAATTCATTATTGACAAGAGGATCTGCCGACCTGCCGCCTGCACCGGAGAAGTTTGATTTCGAGTTACCCCAATATGCCCTGGATAAGCAAGCCATCGGCCTGTCCGAGGATCTGCGCCATGTGGCCTGGGTGGAGGGCGAGAGAAAAGGGAAAAAGCGCGTTGTCGTTAACGGTGTTCCCGGAAAATGGTACGATGACGTCAAGGGATACACCTTGCGCTTCACGCCCATGGGTGAGAATTTCTGTTTCGAGGCGGAGCTGGGTGACAAGGAGATCCCTGTCTGCAACGGAGCCGACGGCCCGGTGTTTGACGATATCGAGTTACTGGAGATGAGCAAAAACGGGGCTCATGTTCTGGTGGCTGGCAAGGTGGACAGGATGTACCGTGTTTATCTCGACGGTAAACTGGTACGGGAGACCCCTTACCGCATGTGGGAAGGAGCCGTGGATTGGGACGGGAAAGCCGCCTGGATTGAACGGGGTCAGGACGAACTGACTGGTCGCAAATTCGCCATGGTTGTGACCCCAGAAGGGGTCGAGGGACAAAAGTATCCGGCTGTGCACGGCTCTTTAAGGTTTACCCAGAACCGTTCAGAACTCTATTACATTGCCGAAAAAGAGGGCGGAAACCGCTTTCTAGTGCGTGAAGCTGAGGAACTCAAGCCTACCATGGGATATGGCTACAAGTTCACCGTGAATCCAAGTGGTTCCCACTATGCCTATGTGGGGCATTTTGATGACGGTATTAGAGCCATGGTCATCAATGGACAAATTGGACCGGATTTTACTGACATTTGGGATCCGGCCATCTTCAGCGCCAAAGATGCACGATATCTTTATGCCGCCAAAAAAGACAAAGAAGCGTTTCTGGTTGTCGACGGACAGGTTGTTGTGCACGGATTAGGAACGGTAAAAAGCGTTCTTGGCGAAACATTCAGCCCTGACGGGCGACGCTGGGCTGCGGGTTTTGAGCTGAACGATAATGAATATGTTATCCTAGTAGATGGCAAGGAGATCGGCAGGGGGCAGGGCAGGTCCAGGGGTATCGTCTTTAGTCCTGACGGGACCAGGGTGGCGTGGCTGGAAAAACAAAAGAAATCCTGGCGTGCGTATCTCGACGGCCAACCCGGGCCGGAAGTTCGGGAGATTTATGACCAGGAACCCCCGCAGTTTAGTCCTGACGGCCGGCATTTGATCTACTTCTCCTCTGACGCAGACAAAAGAATGCACATCACCGTGTTTGGCGGCAAGGATCGCATCCATGACATAATTATACCACTTGCAGTATTCTCAAAGGGCTGTGTGGAATACCTATCCGTCGACGGCAAGCGGTTCCGACGTGAGAGCATTCCCCTCAAATAAAGGCTGCAGCTGTCACGTTCCAGAGCCAGACCATCCGACCCTGGGTCGGATTATCGGTTCGGATTGAACTACAAAACGGGAGGCTGCTTATGGTGTGGTTTATGAGAAAAATTATTCTAACTTACATTCTAATCCTGGTGTTTGCTTTTTTTCCTGCTGGAGTAAAGGCTTCCTTGAATCCTGCTGACGTGGATCCTCAGTTGTTGGAATTGGCGCGCCATGGCCGGCTGACTGTCAGGGCCTTGCAGGGATGGGGGCTTTTGGAGAGGCGGCACCAGAATTTGATTCTGGAGTTGCGCTCTAAGCGTCAGCTGGACGCCCTTTCGGCAAACGCCGGGCAGATTGATGCCTGGCTTATCGATGCAAAGAACGGCAAACTGAATCTTTCTTCCGCGCAGCAGGTGGGAGTTGCGGAAATTTTGAGACTTTTTACTGAGGTGCAGGTTTTGGCATCTTCCACTTCAACTCAGGAGGAGACCCCGTCGTCCTTTGAACCACCCCCTGGTGAGATTCAGCCTTTGACGCCAAATCTCGTTATAGGAGGCTCCCTTCTACAAACCGACAGCGCAGTCCGGGATGGTAAGATATTCGTTATGGTCAGGGGTGGCACTAAAGACGCAATTATGAAGGTTGCTGATTACACCAAAGGCCGGGTAGTATTGGACCTGCAAGCGTCCGCACAAATCATTAACGATTTCGTGACGCGCGGCCATGTGGAAGAAGAAAAGGGTATCCTCGGCTTTTATATCGATTTTTTAAGTCCGACTTTCGGTGGAATTGAGGCCTTTACTTACTTTGGCACGGGGGGCGGAGCCTTCGCAGGTGCGTTAGGCTCAGTATTCGGTGATTTTGGAGCGCATTTGTCGACCAATATTTCGACAAATGCGGGCTATTTGAACCTTCTTATTGCAGCAGTACAAACCTACGACGACGTTACCACCAAGGGGTGGCAAAACAGTGAGACGGGCGCCCAAGTCTACAAAAACATCCTGGGAAATTTCTCGACCATCACTTCGCTCATCCGGGGACCCTACGTGACATCAACGCAGACGTTTGCGCTTAATCTGGGTTTTGCCGGTGCCTATGTATTCGGGTTCACCCTGGACAGTCTGGTGGATGAGGCAAAAAGCGTGCGCAGCGCAACGATCAAAGCCGTGCACAAAGCCTACTATTCAGAGGGGAGCAATTTTCATATCTCCGATGACGGATGGTACGGGATTTTTGCAGGGCATTATGATGCTGCCATGCAGAACTCGTCCGATCCGTCAGACGCATTTCAAGTTGCCTACAGCGGGATGCTAAATAAAATAGAAAAATACCTGAACGGCTACTGGATGCACGGCGAAAACGACATATTTACTGTCCTGGAGGCGGGACGTCGCTTCAATTACGACGCCACGCCGGAAGAACGGGAGCAACTGAACGCCGTCTCCCGACAGGATCTGTATCAGCGTCTCAACACGAAGGTGCTGCCGCGCATCCAGCGTTTCATGCTGACCCGCTTCAGTGAGGAAGCGGCTAATGCAATGGATAAGATGTGCGATCCTATGAACACCAGATGCCGCATCCGCGTATTGGAAAGCCAGCCGGACGAGTTAACGGAACGCACGTATGCCGGGTATGAAATGCGTTTTGGTCATGTGGCTCAGGATGGGCAATTTTCCTTTGCTACAGGGGAAGGCTGGATACGCACGCTGCCAGCCCTGGACGAGGACCCAGTGCCTGTGGACGTGGAGATGACGGTTCTGGGCTACATGCAGTGCGGCGCCCCCAACGCCCTGTTGCTTTTCAAGCCAGGCACAGACAGCAACGACCCGAAATCGGCGGAAAGAAGCATTTCCTTTCAGCAGAACAGGAAATTTCTTGAAATAGATATCCGCCCGGAGCCCAACAGTAATGTGTGGGCGCTGACTAGGATTGAGCCCTACAAAATCAAACAGTTCGGAAAATACAGTTTTGAGAATTTGCCCCAACACATGGAAAAGACACTGGAGTCTTCAGCGGGCCCTACTTCCTTCAAGCTGGAATACACGGAGATTATTCGCTGGAAAGACAAGGAAACGGAAACACGAAAAGGAAGTGTTGATTTTACTTTGCCGCCATATTTTAAGGCTGACGTTGATGGATCCCTGAGCATCAAGGCCAAGTTCACGCTTAATGATGGCTTTGTTGATCACAAGGGCGAAAACAGAGTCGGAATGTTCGTCATTCTCGACAAATCTGAGTTTGGGGCGGGAACCAGAGTTGCCGATGAAACCATAGATGTGACATTCTCTGCTCAGATCGAACCTGGCAGAATGCGTCAGTTTCCCGGTGGAGGTATTAAGCGGGGCGCAAAGACGCATACTCTTGACGTGGGTTTGTGGCATGCGACCGGCATGGGCATATCACCGGAATACGGTGCCCGATACATATATGAGTGGATGCCGTTTTCCCAGGCCAAGGGCAGACAGCCCGAAATCAAAGGACGATAGCTGGATCGGTGTTGAATGAAGGACGACGGTTGAAACATAATCAGGCCGGGAGGATTGAGTACAATCTCCCGGCCTGATTGTTTATTATCTGTTTCCGAACTTGACGGCCCCTTCCAGGAGGTAGGTCATGTCCTCGATCACGTCTGGGATGCTTTTTCCGCCGGTCAGTTCGCGGATGCGGCGGTCAGCTGTGATTGGGTCGATGTTGTTCTCGCCAAAGTCCGTCAGGATCTTGCGTACTTTGTCCCAGTGCTCCCGGGAGTTCTGGAATGTGGTCAGGCTTTTGCCCGTGGGTTTGACCTTGTCCAGAATGGGATTGAGCTTGGTTTTCATATCTTTGGCTGCGCCACGGCTGATTTCCTGCAGTTTGGTCATCTTGTCGAGATTGGGGTCATTCAGCATGTGCCAGGATTTGTAGCGGGTTACATCGGCGGCCTGCTGCCCCCATAACTTGGAGACTCCTGACTTATCTTTGGCGAGCCAGGCCATGTCCTTGTAGCTTTCGGCATGGGCGTGGGTGGTGATCGTCTCCCATGCCTGTTCGGCACTTTGCCCGGTGGATGCCTTGTAAGCCTCGTTCCATGCATTTTGTGCGTCCTGCTGCCATTTGTTTAGCTTGGCGGGTTTACCGTCCCGGGCAATGGATCTGGCCATCTGCTGGTCCAGTCCGATGTCGAAGTCCATGCCCACCGAGCCCGAACTGGCCGCATTGCGGAATTCTTTTAAAGGCGGCTGGGTCCAGCCCTTGGTTTGCATATTTGCATAAAATTTGGCCTCCACATCGGCGTGCACGGCCCGGAGGTGGGCGTTGTAGGAACGCTGGGAAAGAGTGTCTCCCTTGTATTTCAGGAAGTTTTTGGCATGGGGGCTGCTGTTAATCGCAACGACCTTTTCCCGGACTTCGGCCTGCAGGCGCATTATTTCCTTGGCCGAAGCTCCGGAGCCACCGGCATCTGCCAGACGTTTTTGGGCCTGCCGGAAATCCTCAGCCAGGTTTTCGCCTTGCCTGCGCAGTTTGTTGAACTGTTCAAGAGAGCGCTTGTCGAGGGAACTTTTAATTTTGGTCAGGTTCTGCTGCCCGGCCGGACCGGATTTGCCTGCGGGCGCGTGCTGCGAGCCCGCACCCTTTTTGGAGGCAGACGCATCAGGACCATCGACGTTCTTTGCCCTTCCCAGTACCTTGCCCATCCCATATTCAATGCCTTTGGACGTGGCAAAGGAGATTACGCCGCGTTTGAGCCCGCCTTCCACCCCGCTTTCGCGGTAGCCGCGCATTGCCTCGGCCGCTGCCCCTGCTGTTGGGCCGAAGATGCTTGCCGTGCGCAGGACGGCTTCTGTTGGCCCGCCCTCGATGTATCCCGTGGCCGACTGGTAGGCCGCGTCCACGTGTTTTCCACCGAAAAGGGACAGGACCATCATGCTCGAATCCGCCGCTCTCTTGATGTTTTGAGCCGCTTCAAGGCCCAGGGTGGTGTAGGCTTCTTCCTCATCGCTTTTGGCCTGTTCGCCCAAATAGTGACCCTCGATTTTCTTGCCCAGGGCCTCGGCGATACGTTTCACGGCAGCTTGATCCATGTTCATACGCACCTCGGGGGTCAGCTGGCGCTCCACAAAGGCGCGTGCCGCACTTCCTTCTTCACCGGGGAGCATTCCGGACAATTTAAAAAGTGCGTCGCTTGATTGCTGGAAATGTTTCATCCTACGCTGGCTTTCCCTGATGTTGGTGATGAAGCCGGCGTGGGCGTAATCGTCGAAGGCAGTGCGAGTGCGAACCAGTTCCCCGGTTTGGATGGAGGCTACGAGGTCTTTTTCGCTCTGGAGATCCGACAGGGCAGTGATGACACGAAATTCCAGCTGTGCCTTACGGTCCGGGTCAGTTTCCTTAACCAAGTCAGCCTGGTCGCGCTCAAGGTTGCGCTGGATGATGATCATGTTTTGATTGTGAAACTCGATACGTTCGACCTTAGCGGTGCGCTTGGCTTCTTCAAGGGTTGAGTCCTCGGCTTTGGGCTCGGTGTCCTCTTCCACGGGTTCCTCGACCTGTTCGGGTGCCTGAGCAGCCATAATCTTTTCTTCCTGTGGCGGCGTCTGCGGACCCAGGAGTTTCGCGAACATGGTTGATAGCGCCCTTCGATCCTGGGCTAGGGTGGTTTTTTCCGAGAAGGGGCGTTTCTTGAGCCATTGACTTGCTGCATGCACAAAGACCGGGGTCCATTCGTTGTGGCGACGCACATCATTTAGTTCCGACAATGCCGCCTTGTCTAAAATGGACAGGGTTGAGTGCGTGACTGTGCTTTTCACAGCTTG
>Ga0265295_1005355_pt1 | contig 16429 bp, 29 predicted proteins | sample Munlansysbiofilm_FD_192503 | JGI IMG/M metagenome (GOLD analysis project Ga0265295, IMG submission 192503) | Leachate microbial communities from a municipal landfill in Southern Ontario, Canada - Methane capture system biofilm | ecosystem: Engineered > Solid waste > Landfill > Unclassified ... | reverse complement strand
CTCAAAACGTAGTGTTACAACAAAAAACTGTTGAAACTGACGGATACGTTGCGACTCAAATCGGTTTCGAAGATAAAAGGGAAAAATTAAGCAACAAGCCAGAACAAGGGCACGTCGCAAAAGCTAATACAGCACCTAAGCGCTTCATTAAAGAAATTCGCTTTAACGAAACGCTTAATGAATTAGCGGATTTAGCGGTAGGCGCAGTTGTCTCTGGAGATATTTTCAAAGCAGGCGAATCAATTGATGTCACTGGTACTTCAAAAGGTAAAGGGTTTGAAGGTTCAATCACAAGACACAATCAATCAAGAGGGCCTATGACTCACGGTTCTAGATATCACCGTAGTCCAGGTTCAATGGGTGCCATCAAAGGCAACATGAAGGGTAAAAACTTACCAGGACATATGGGACATGAACAAGTTACTGTTCAAAACCTAACTGTGGTAGCTTTTGACTCAGAACGTGAAGTATTACTCGTAAGTGGTAGCGTACCAGGACCAACTAAAGGTCTAGTGGTCGTAAGATCTGCCATCAAGAGTGTAAAGTAAGGAGGAACAATGATGCCTAAATTACAAGTTTTAAATCAACAAGGTTCAAAAGTAACTGACCTTACGTTAAATGATTATGTATTCGGTATTGCCCCTCACCAACAAGTACTATATGATGTTGTAAACGCTCAAAGAGCTGCTATGCGTCAAGGTACACACGATGTTAAAAATCGTGGTGAAATTTCTGGTGGCGGTAGAAAACCGTGGAGACAAAAAGGAACTGGTCGTGCTCGTCAAGGGTCAACTAGATCACCACAATGGAGACATGGTGGGGTCGTATTTGGACCAACGCCAAGAAGCTATGCAGTGAAAGTAAATAAGAAGGTTGCTCAATTAGCATTACGTTCTGCCCTTTCATTCCATGCAAACAACAACACATTAGTGGTTGTCGACAAATTGACAATTGCTGATGCAAAGACAAAAGATTTTGCAGCATTATTAAACAATTTAAATGTGACTGAAAAAGTACTAATCGTAGATGGCGTATTCGAAGACAATGTTTTCCTAGCAGCGCGTAACCTACCAAAAGTTGCTCTAGTTCAAGCTTCACATGCAAGTGTTTATGACTTATTAAACTGCAAGCAATTATTATTAACTGAAAGTGCAGTTAAACACTTCGAGGAGGTGCTTGCATAATGACAAAATCATACGACATTATTAAAGCTCCAATTATCACTGAACAATCTTCAAGAATGATTGAAACCGAAAATAGCTATACTTTCAAAGTAGATAGAAAAGCTAACAAAATCGAAATCAAAAAAGCTGTTGAAGAAATCTTTGGTGTAACTGTAGTTAGAGTAAACACAATTAACGTATTACCTAAGTTCAAGAGAATGGGTAAATACGAAGGGTACAAACAAGCGTACAAAAAAGCAATCGTTAAATTAGCAGACGGTCAAAAGATCGACAAATTTGCTATTTAATGATTAGTGAAATGTTAAAGGAGAATTAACTTATGGCGGTTAAAGTTTATAAACCGACGACAAATGGTCGTCGTAACATGAGCGTATTAACGTTCGAAGAAATCACGACATCTACTCCTGAAAAATCACTACTTGAGCCATTAAATAAAAATGGTGGCCGTAATAACCAAGGTAAAATTACGGTTCGTCACCAAGGTGGCGGCGCAAAGCGCAAATATCGTGTAATTGATTTTAAGAGAAATAAAGATGGTATCGTTGGTAAAGTTGCAACAATCGAATATGATCCAAACAGAAGTGCTAACATCGCGTTAATTAACTATGTAGATGGTGAAAAACGTTACATCATTGCCCCTAAAGGCTTAGTGGTTGGCATGTCAATTGAATCAGGTATCGGTTCTGACATCAAAGTTGGTAACGCACTTCCAATTATGAATATTCCTGTTGGTACAGTTGTACACAACATCGAATTACACCCTGGCAAAGGCGGACAATTAGTTCGTTCAGCTGGTACTTCAGCTCAAATCTTAGGTCGTGAAGAACGTTATGTTCTTGTTAGACTAAGTTCAGGCGAAGTTAGAAAAATTTTAGGTACTTGCCGTGCAACAGTTGGTGAAGTTGGTAATGAAACTTACGAACTGGTTAATATCGGTAAAGCAGGTAGAACAAGACATATGGGCATTCGTCCAACAGTCAGAGGTTCGGTTATGAACCCTAACGACCACCCACACGGTGGTGGTGAAGGTAAACAACCAATTGGTCGTAAATCACCAATGTCACCTTGGGGCAAACCTGCTCGTGGTATCAAGACTAGAGATTCTAAGAAGGCATCTAACGATCTAATCGTAAGACGTCGTACGAAGTAGGAGGAAAATCATGGCACGTTCAATTAAAAAAGGTCCTTTTTGTGACGATCACTTATTAAACAAAGTGAAAACAGCTAAAAAGGCAAAAGATAACAAAGTAATCCAAACTTGGTCTAGACGTTCAACGATATTCCCTGACTTTGTAGGATTAACAATTGCAGTATACAATGGTAGAGAACATGTACCTGTGTACGTAACAGAAGATATGGTAGGCCACAAGCTTGGTGAATTTGCACCAACTCGTACTTACCGTGGTCATGGCGCTGACAAAAAAGCGAATAAGAAATAATGATGGAGGTTAATATGGAATCTAAAGCTATTGCGAAAACTGTTCGTGTAACACCAAGAAAAGCAAGACTAGTTATTGATCTCATCCGTGGATTGGATGTTAAGGAAGCGCAAGCTGTCTTAAAGTACACACCACGTGCTGCATCTCCTATTATTCTTAAAGTCCTTAATAGCGCAGTTGCAAACGCAGATCACAATTATAATATGAACACTTCAAACTTATATGTTAAAGAAGCATATATCAACGAAGGCGTTCGCATGAAGAGAATGATGCCTAGAGCTAAAGGCCAAGGCGATATCATTCAAAAAAGAACAAGCCACATTACTGTAGTTGTGGCAGAAAGAGTTTAGGAGGGAACAAACGATGGGTCAAAAAGTTAGTCCAGTCGGCTTACGCGTAGGGGTTATCCGTAATTGGGATGCTAAATGGTACGCGGATAAGAAAAATGTTCCGGCACTATTAAAAGAAGATATTGATATCAGAAAGTTCCTAAAAACAACTTTCAAAAATGCTGCAGTTTCACAAATCGAAATCGAAAGATTAAAAGGCAAAACAAAGGACAGAGTGAAAGTAACATTACACACTGGTAAACCTGGTGTTGTCATCGGTAGAGACGCAGAAAATAAGAACAAGGCCGTTAAGACATTAGAATATATGACTAAAAAAGAAATTATTCTAAATGTGGTTGAAGTAAAACGCGTTGAAACAAACGCTGAACTAGTTGCACAGTCAATTGCTGAACAATTAGAAAACCGTGCTTCATTCCGCCGTGTTCAAAAAATCGCTATGCAAAGAGCATTAAAAGCAGGCGCTAAAGGGGTTAAAACATTAGTTTCTGGCCGTCTTGGTGGTGCTGAAATCGCTCGTAGCGAAGGTTATTCAGAAGGACGCGTTCCACTACACACATTACGTGCTGACATCGATTATGCAACAGCAGAAGCGACAACTACTTATGGTAAGTTAGGCGTCAAAGTGTGGATCTATAAAGGTGAAGTTTTACCTGGTCAAAAAGTTAGATCAGAAGCACAACCTAGAAGAGAAAAGCGCAGTAAGGGAGGCAAGTAATTATGTTAATGCCAAAAAGAACAAAATATCGCCGTCCTCATCGCGTGAGCTATGAAGGTCTTGCGAAAGGAAATTTAACTTTAAATCATGGTACTTACGGGCTACAAGCTACAGAAGGTGCTTGGGTAACCAACCGCCAAATCGAAGCTGCACGTATCGCTATTACAAGACACATGAAACGTCAAGGTAAAGTGTGGATCAATATTTTCCCTCATTTAGCTAAAACTAAAAAACCACTAGAAGTACGTATGGGTTCCGGTAAAGGGGCACCAGATTCTTGGGTTGCAGTTGTTAAGACTGGAAAAATTATGTTTGAAGTTGCTGGGGTTACAGATGAAGTTGCACACGAAGCATTAAGACTTGCTTCCCATAAGCTTCCTGTTACAACTAAGATTATTCGTAAGGTGGGTGACCAATAATGAAGGCTATAGAAATTCGTAAAATCAGCACTGCTGACTTAAACAAACGTATTGACGAATTAAAAATTGAATTATTCAATCTTCGTTTTCAACTTGCTGTTGGTCAATTAGAAAACACTGCACGTATAAGTCAAGTACGTAAATTAATCGCACAAATGAAGACAATCATTAGTGAACGTAACGAATAAGGAGGATACTATGGAAAGAAACAATAGAAAAGTGTTTACAGGTACTGTGGTATCTACCAAAATGGAAAAAACGATCACAGTGGTTGTTGACACTTACAAAAAACACAGTTTATATGGGAAACGCGTAAAAGTTTCCAAAAAATATCATGCGCATGACGAAAACAGCATTGCAAAGGTTGGAGATGTAGTAACTATTATGGAAACTCGCCCACTTTCAGCTACTAAACGTTTTAGATTAGTAGAAGTTGTTTCCGAAGCTAAATAAGGAGGGACTATCATGATTCAACAAGAAACAAGATTAAACGTTGCTGATAACAGCGGCGCACGTGAAGTCTTAGTCATCAAAGTATTAGGTGGTACCCGCCGTCGTTATGCAAATATCGGTGATGTCGTAGTCGTTGCAGTTAAAAAAGCAACACCAGGCGGTATCGTTAAAAAAGGTGACGTTGCAAAGGCTGTAATCGTAAGAACAGTTTCAGGCTTAAGACGTGCTGATGGCTCATACATCAAATTTGATGACAATGCAGCAGTAATCATTAAAGAAGACTTAAACCCACGTGGAACCCGTATTTTCGGACCAGTGGCAAGAGAGCTAAGAGATAAGAACTTTATGAAGATCGTATCACTTGCTCCGGAAGTATTATAAGGAGGACATCATGAATATTAAAGCTGGAGATACAGTTGTAGTCATCGCTGGTAAAGACAAATTCACAGTCGATAAAAAAGGCAAAAAGACAAAAACAACTGGTAAAGTATTAAAAGCATTTCCTGGTGAAGACCGTCTATTAGTTGAAGGGGTTAACAAAGTGAAAAAACACCAAAGACCAACTCAACAAAACGAAAAAGGTCAAATCGTGGAAGTAGAAGCACCTATCCATGCATCGAATGTTATGGTTCTCGACCCTAAATTAAACGTTCCAACTCGCGTTGGTTACAAAGTCGTAGACGGTAAGAAAGTCCGTTATGCGAAAAAATCAGGCGCTAGCCTTGATAAATAAGAAGGAGTTTGACTATGAGTAGATTAAGAGAAAAATACGAAACCCTCACCAAACCCGAATTAATGAAAGCATTCAACTACACTACCGTTATGCAAGTACCAAAGATTGAAAAAATCGTTGTGAACATGGGTATCGGCGACGCTGTTGCTAACCCAAAAGCGCTTGACGACGCGGTTGATGAATTAGCTACAATCACTGGTCAAAAACCAGTTGTTACAAAAGCGAAAAAATCTATCGCGAACTTCAAACTTCGTGAAGGTATGCCAATCGGCTGCAAAGTAACATTACGTGGCGAAAGAATGTATTATTTCTTGGACAAATTAGTTTCAATTTCACTTCCACGTGTTAGAGACTTCCGTGGTATCTCAAAAGATGCCTTCGACGGACGCGGTAACTACACATTAGGCGTTAAAGAACAATTAATTTTCCCAGAAATCAATTTCGATAAAGTGAAAAAAGTACGTGGCATGGACATTGTCATCGTAACAACGGCACAATCAGATGAAGAAGGCAAAGCATTACTAACTTCACTTGGTTTACCGTTTAAAAAATAAGGAGAATAAACATGGCTAAAAAATCTATGATTGCGAAGCAACAACGTGTAGCTAAGTTCTCAACCAGAGCTTATACAAGATGCACAGTTTGTGGCCGTCCGCACGCAGTATACCAAAAATTTGGAGTTTGCCGTATTTGTTTTCGTGAATTAGCCTATAAAGGCGAACTGCCTGGCGTTAAAAAAGCCAGCTGGTAAGAAGGAGGAAATAATATGGTTATGACTGATCCAATCGCGGATTTACTAACTCGTATCCGCAACGCGAACACAATGCGTCATGAGAAAGTTGAAATCCCTACATCTAGACTAAAAACAGATATGTTAGGCGTTCTTAAACAAGAAGGCTTCATCGTGGATTTCACCACAAAACAAGTGGGCGTAGCTAACTTAACAGTAGTTACCCTAAAATATGCCGCAAATAATGAACGTGTTATTAAAGGCTTAAAGAGGATATCGAAACCAGGCTTACGCGTTTATGCGCAAGCTAGCCAATTACCGACTGTACTTAACGGTTTAGGGATTGCAATTATTTCGACGTCAAAAGGCATCATGACAGACAGAGATGCACGTAAACAACAAATCGGTGGCGAAGTCCTCGCCTACGTTTGGTAATATAAGGAGGAAATATAAATGTCACGTATAGGTAATAAAGTGATCAATGTTCCTGCTGGTGTTACTGTAAATGTTACGGCAGCAAACTTTGTCACAGTAAAAGGTCCAAAAGGTGAACTTTCATTTCAATTCTCAGACAGAGTTGGAATTAATCAAGAAAACCAAGTAATTACAATTACTAGAAAATCAGATGTAAACAATGACCGTAAACTACACGGTACAACTAGAGCCGTGCTTGCAAACATGGTAACAGGTGTTACAACAGGATTCACTAAGCAATTAGAAATCCGTGGTGTCGGTTATAGAGCATCATTAGAAGGTAGAGTATTAGTTATTAACGCAGGTTATTCACACTTAGTGAATTTAGAAATTCCTGAAGGCGTAACAGTTACCTTACCTAAAAATACCGAAGTTATCTTAACAGGTATTGATAAGCAAGTTATTGGAGAATTTGCAGCTAACATTCGTCAAGTTCGTAAACCAGAACCATACAAAGGTAAAGGGATTCGTTACAAAGATGAAAATGTTCGTCGCAAGGAAGGCAAAACTGCTAAGAAGTAGTAGGAGGGCACATATATGATCAATAAACAATCAAGCAATGTATCACGCCAAAAGAGACATCTTCGTATTAGAAAGAATCTTTCTGGCACAGCAGCAAGACCTCGTTTAAGTGTATATCGCTCTAATACAGCTTTCTATGCACAACTAATTGACGACGTCAACCAAGTAACTTTATTTGCAGCAAGAAGCCAAGAACTTAACTTAACAAGTTCAAACGTAGAAGCAGCAAAAGCAGTCGGCAAATTAATTGCTGAACGTGGCTTAGCTGGTGGTGTAACTGAAGTAGTATTCGACAGAAGTGGTTATTTATACCATGGACGTATTAAGGCATTAGCCGAGGCAGCTAGAGAAGCTGGCTTGAAATTCTAAGGAGGGTAATCATGCGTAAACAAAGAGAAAAAGAAGTAGAATTATTTGAAGATCGCGTGGTCTCCATTAACCGCGTAACAAAAGTTGTTAAGGGTGGACGCCGCTTTAGATTTGCAGCACTAGTTGTAGTGGGTGACCATAATGGCACCGTTGGCTTTGGTTTAGGCAAAGCACAAGAAGTACCTGATGCAATCAAAAAAGCAGTTGAAGATGCTAAGAAAAACTTAGTAAAAGTTGCAGTCGTTAATAATACAATCCCACACACTGTCACAGGTGAATTTGGTGCCGGAAAAGTATTCTTAAGACCTGCTTCAGAAGGTACCGGGGTTATTGCAGGTGGTGCGGTTCGTACTATTTGTGAATTAGCTGGTATCCACAACATCCTATCTAAATCTTTAGGTTCTAAATCACCAATCAACATGGTAAGAGCGACTTTCGCTGGCTTAGAATCATTAAAAACTAGAGAAGACGTTGCAGCACTTAGAGGTGTTGCAGTAGAAAGCTTGGTGTAAGACTATGAAATTAGAAATTACATTAGTAAGAAGCGTTTTAGGACGTAACCCAAATCAAGTTAAAACTGCACATGCATTAGGATTAAGAAAATTAAACCAAACAGTTGTTAAAGAATCCAACGATGCGATTTTGGGCATGGTTAGAACCATTGCTCATCTAGTAACTGTTAAAGAAATCGCGTAAAGGGGGAGAAACTTATGTTAAACGAATTAAGACCAAATGAAGGTGCCCGTAAGAATCGTAAAAGACTCGGACGCGGTACAGCTACTGGCCAAGGTAAAACTTCCGGTAGAGGCCAAAAAGGCCAAGGATCTAGATCCGGTGGCGGCGTACGTCTTGGTTTCGAAGGTGGACAAATCCCTTTCTTCCAACGTCTTCCTAAAAGAGGATTTTCAAACGTTAACCGTAAAGACTATGCAATCGTTAACTTAACACAATTAAATGTGTTTGAAGACGGCACAGTTGTTACACCAGAATTATTATTAGAAACAAAACTTATCGGAAAATTACAATCAGGCGTTAAAGTGTTAGCAAATGGTGCTTTAGAGAAAAAACTTACTGTTAAAGCAAACCACTTTTCAAAACAAGCTCTTGAGTTAATCCAACAAGCGGGCGGAACGGCTGAGGTAATTTAACATGTACCGAATTAAAGCGATATTTTCAAACGTACAACTATTAAAAAAGATTGGTATTACCCTATTATTGTTATTCATCTTCCGTATCACAACATGGATTCCAATTCCATTACTAGATACATCTAGCATCACAGATTTCGTTGCTAGTAACGGATTTTTAGCAATTTTAAACAACTTCACAGGGAATGCGCTTGGACGTTTCTCCATCATGGCGATGGGGATATCGCCTTACATTACGGCATCCATCGTAATTCAATTATTACAAATGGATATTGTGCCTATTCTTAAAGAATGGAGCGAACAAGGCGAAACTGGTAAACAAAAACTAACGAAGCTAACACGCATCTTAGGTTTAGTATTAGCATTCGTACAAGCTATGGTATTATTACTAGGCTTAGGCGTTGCTGGTAGTGAATTCTTACCAGACATCTTAACACCAACCCCAGTCCTTTACATCTACATGTCTCTAGTCGTAGCTGCTGGTACAGCATTTGCGATGTGGATTGCAGATTTCATCACTAAAAAAGGTATCGGTAACGGTACAAGCTTACTAATCGTAGCTGGTATCATTACATCCTTACCTTCGATGATCACATTACTGTGGGAAAAATATATCACAAACGGTACAAACGGTTGGGATACAGTAATCTTTATTTCAATCATGCTAATTTATTTAGCAGTACTACTTGGCGTCACATTCTTGGAACTTGCAAAACGCAAAGTGCCAATTCAATATGCGAACCGCCATGCAGGTCAAGGTAAAACAGATTCTAACTTGCCAATTAAGTTAAACTCTGCAGGGGTAATCCCAGTTATCTTCGCCTCAACCATCTTAAGCATTCCGCTATCATTAGTAGGTATGTTTGACAAAGATACGTCAGTGATGACTTCATTAGAATCATGGCTGGACCAAATATTTAACTACCAACAACCAATTGGGTTCGTTATCTATATCGGTTTAATCGTTGTCTTTACATTCTTCTATTCATTCTTAATGTTGAATCCAGAAAAAGTATCTGACAACTTATCTAAATCAAACGCGTACATCCCTGGTGTAAGACCTGGTATGGACACACAAAACTACATTGCTAAGCTCATGTTTAAGATTACATTACTTGGTACAGTATATTTAGTTATTCTAGCAGCTATGCCAATTATTACAGCAGTAGCATTTGGCTTTAACAGCTTAGAAGCACAAACCATTGTACTAGGTGGTACTTCATTACTAATCGTGGTAGGGGTTGCTATGGAAACCACTAACCAAATTGAAACCGAAGCAAATAGTCAAGAATATAAAGGCATATTCTAAAAAAACAAGAGAAGAGGTATTCTTTATGAGACTAATCGTTATGGGGCCTCCAGGGGTCGGTAAAGGATCGCTTGCATCAAATTTAACCAAGCACTACAACATACCTCATATTTCAACGGGAGCCATGTTCAGAGAAGAAATTCAAAAAGCAACTCCCGTTGGGAAACTTGTTCAAGCGCAAATTAATGCAGGTAAATTTGTCAATGACTCTCTCACAAATGATATCGTTAGGGAACGTCTACTTGCGAAAGATGTGAAAAACGGCTTCTTATTAGATGGCTATCCAAGAAATCTAAAACAAGCAGAAGACTTTGAACACATTTTAATGCAATACGGATGGAAAGTAGACTATGTTATCTACTTAGACTCTGATGAAAGTATTTTATTAGATCGCATCACCGGCAGAAGGGTTTGTCCTAAATGCGGTGAAACTTATCACGTTACAAATCATAAGCCAGCAGTAGAAGGCATTTGTAATGTCTGTGGTACTGAGTTGGTTCAAAGACCAGATGACACAGTCGAAATCACAAAGAGACGCCTAGTCATTTATCATGAACAAACACAACCAATCATCGATTTCTATAAAGCTAGAAATAACTTCTTATGCATCGATGGAGACGGCACAATCGCTGAAGTAACGGCGCGCGTGATTCAAAAACTAGAAGGCAATAAATGATTATTTTAAAATCACAAAGAGAGATAGACATCATGCGTGAAGCAGGCCGAATGGTCGCACTCACACGTGAAGAAGTAAGAAAACATATAAAACCTGGCATCACAACGGCAAAACTAGACGAGATTGCGGAAACGCATATTCGATCACTCGGTGGCGTACCATCATTCAAAGGCTATCATGGCTTCCCTGGATCGGTTTGCTTATCGGTTAATGAAGTCGTTGTACACGGTATCCCTTCAGACTTAGTTCTAAAGGAAGGCGATATTTTGACACTGGATATCGGTGTTTATTATAAGGGTTATCACGCAGACAGCGCATGGACATTTCCAGTCGGAAACATCAGCGATGAGAATAAAAAGCTCTTAGAAGTCACGCTAAATTCATTGTATGCAGGCCTTAAAATGGCTATTCCAGGCAATAGAGTATCGGATATATCACACGCAGTAGAAGCCTATGTTAAACCTTATGGTTACGGCATTGTGGAGGAATTCACAGGTCATGGCATCGGTAGAAGCTTACATGAAGATCCATACGTCCCAAATTTCGGTAAACCAGGTACTGGCGCCCTCTTAAAACCGGGCATGACCATCTGTGTTGAACCAATGGTTAATATTGGTACAAAACGTGTTAAAATCTTAAGTGATAACTGGACAACGGTTACCGTAGATAAAAAGAATAGCGCACACTTTGAACACATGATTGCAATCACAGAATCAGGCTATGAAATATTGACAGAACTTTAAAGGAGGATATTTATGGCAAGAGAAGATTTAATTGAAGTACAAGCAAAAGTAGTCGAAGTACTACCTAATACCAAATTTAAAGTTGAACTTGAAAATGGGCACGTCGTACTCGCACACGTATCCGGTAAAATCCGTATGAATAACATTCGCATTTTACCTGGTGATAGCGTTACAGTTGAGTTATCACCATATGATTTAACACGCGGCAGAATAACATATCGCCGAAGGTAGGAGGAAATCACATGAAAGTAAGAGCATCAGTAAAACCTATTTGCGATAAATGCAAAGTTGTTAAACGCAAAGGGAAAGTAATCGTTATTTGTGAAAATCCAAAGCACAAACAACGTCAAGGATAATAGGAGAATAATATGGCACGTATAGCAGGTATTGATATTCCAAGAGACAAGAGAATTGTCATCGCCTTAACTTATGTTTATGGTATTGGAAGAAGCTTATCAGAGAAAATTTTATTAGAAGCTCAAGTATCAGAAGATACAAGAGTAAAGGATTTAACAGAAGATGAATTGAACCGTATTCGTACTGAAGTTACCAAGTTCCAAGTGGAAGGTGACCTAAGAAGAGAAATCACATTAAACATCAAACGTTTAATGGAAATCGGTTCTTATCGTGGTATTCGTCATAGAAAAGGCTTACCAGTAAGAGGACAAAACACTAGAAATAATGCACGTACTCGCAAAGGTAAAGCTAAGACTATTGCGAATAAGAAGAAATAAGGAGGGTCATCATGGCAGGTAAAAAAACAACTAAACGTCGTGTAAAGAAGAATATTCCGCTTGGAATGGCTCACATTCATACCACGTTTAATAATACAATCGTAACCATCACTGACCAAGGCGGTAATGCAATCGCTTGGAGCAGTGCAGGTGCACTAGGCTTTAAAGGTTCACGTAAATCTACACCTTATGCAGCTCAAATGTCTGCAGATGCAGCAGCTAAAGCAGCAATGGATCATGGTGTAATCAAAGTTGAAGTATCAGTAAAAGGCCCAGGCCCAGGTAGAGAAGCGGCTATCCGTTCTATCCAAGCAGCAGGTCTTGAAATTACAGCAATCAGAGACGTAACACCAGTTCCACACAATGGATGCCGTCCACCAAAACGTCCACGTGGATAATTTCTATTTAATATAAGGAGGTAATCATTTTGCAAGATCTTAAATTTTCGAAACCAGAAGTAAAGGTTGAGTCTACCTCAGGTGACAGTACTAAAGCGATTTGCACCATTAGCCCACTTGAAAGAGGCTATGGGATTACCATTGGTAATTCACTTCGTCGTGTACTTTTATCATCACTTCCAGGCGCAGCAATTGTCAATGTTAAGATTGAAGGTGCGGAACACGAATTCTCTACACTAGAAGGTGTAATGGAAGACGTCATGACCATCGTTTTAAATCTTAAAAGAGTGGTTCTTTCCGTTGATTCAACGGATCCTAATTTTGAAAAAGAAATTGAGATCCACCAAAACGGCGCAGGTGTTGTGACCGCTTCGGATATCATCCATGATAATGAAATCAAAGTGATTAATCCAGACCAAGTGATTGCCACTGTGGTTGAAGGCGGCAAACTATCTATGTACATGACCGTTAGACGCGGTATCGGGTACGTAGGTTCCGTAAAAAACAAAAAATACAGTAATTCAGTTGGCGTGATTGCGATTGACTCTATTTATACACCAATTAACCGTGTATCATATGAAGTTGAAAAAACACGTGTAGATAACGATGCTGACTACGACAAACTTATTTTAGAAGTTGAAACCAATGGTGCCGTGAAAGCCCATGAAGCTTTATCACTAGCTGCAAAAATGATGATTGATTATCTTTCTGTAGTGGTTGATTTAGATCAAACAACCCATGAAATTAGCTTTATGTCTGAAAAAGTAAGCGAAACCAACACACACAAGCTTGAAAAACCAATCGAAGAGCTTGATTTATCAGTTCGTTCATTTAACTGCTTAAAGAGAGCAGGCATTAACACACTTGCTGAGTTAACGAAGAAGACTGAAGAAGAAATGATGCGCGTTAGAAACTTAGGACGTAAGTCATTAAAAGAAGTAAAAGAGAAGTTAGAAGATTTAGGCTTAGGATTTGCTGCAGGCTATGCTAACGGCAGAAAACTAGACATTGCTTCTGACGAAGACAACGAATAAGGAGAACTACTATGGCAGGATATAGCAGATTAAGACGTACAAGTGATCAAAGAAAAGCATTACTAAGAGACCTTGTTACTGACCTAATTATTCATGGACAAATCGAAACCACAGAAGCTAAAGCAAAAGAACTTCGCAAATTCGCTGACAGAATGGTTACACTTGGCAAAAAAGGCACTTTAGCCGCAAGACGTCAAGCAGCAGCATTCGTTAGAGCAGAAGATGTAAAAGAAGGTCAAACAGCACTTCAAAAGCTTTTTGGTGAACTTGCTCCAAAATACAAAGATAGAAACGGTGGCTACACTCGCGTTCTAAAAACATTGCCTCGTTTAGGTGACACAGCACCTATGGCAATCATTCAATTTGTTGAATAATAACCTAAAGCACGCGCAAGCGTGCTTTTTTGCTTTATAATGGTAAAAAATCAGTGTATAATGACTTTGGAGGTAATTTTATATGACATTTAAAGATTACAAATATGAAAGACCAGATTTGGCCTTAGTGAAGGGCCAATACGAAGAAAAAATCAGTGCTTTTAAAACTGCTACTGATGCGCAAACTCAAATTGATATTGTCAAAGATGTATTTAAGTTAATGGATAAAGTGGATACCATGGGTCAACTTGTCTCAATTAGATACTCTTTAAACACACAAGATGCGTTTTATGAACAAGAAATGAACTACATCGATGAAATTTCACCTGAACTACAAAATTTTGTCAACGAATTTCAAAAAGCAGTCATCGCCTCACCATTTAGAGCTGAATTGGTAAAAGCTTATGGACAACACTTCTTTGACCAAATGGCAGTGTCACTAGAATCATTCGATGAAAAAATCATCCCATTCATGGTAGAAGAGAACAAATTAGCAAGCAAATACTCAAAACTATTAGCTGCTGCACAAATTGAATTTGATGGTGGTACGTATAATCTATCTCAAATGTCGCCATTTGCACAAAGTAAAGACAGAGACACTAGACACAAAGCACAACTAGCGGTATCGGGATTTTTCCAATCAATTGAACAAGAACTAGACGAAACCTATGATAAGTTAGTCAAAGTTAGAGACCAACAAGCTAAAGCCTTAGGGTATGAATCCTATGTTGAATTAGGCTATAAACGTTTAGGTAGAACAGACTACGGTCAACAAGAAGTTAAAGCCTATAGAGAACAAATCAAACGTGATGTCGTCCCAATGGTTCAAAAACTCAATGAACGCAAGAAAGCACGTCTTGGATTAGATGCACTCAAGAGCTATGATACCATTTCATTCTTATCTGGTAACCCAACACCAAAAGGTGGCTTAGAATGGCAAGTCGATCAGGCAACAACGATGTATCAAGAACTTTCTAAAGAAACACATGAATTCTTTAACTTTATGAAAGAACAAGAATTACTTGAACTAGACTCTAAAAAGGGTAAAGCGGGTGGTGGCTATTGTACCATCATCGCCGATTTCAAAGCCCCATTTATTTTCGCAAACTTTAATGGTACTAGCCATGACGTCGATGTCTTAACCCATGAAGCAGGACATGCATTCCAAGTGTATCAATCCAGAAACTTCATTAACCCACTTCAACGTTTCCCTGGCTATGAAGCGTGTGAAATCCATTCAATGAGCATGGAATTCTTCGCATGGCCATGGATGCCTTTATTCTTCAAAGAAGATGCAACTAAGTATTATTTCAGCCACTTAGCAGGTGCGATTTCATTCTTACCTTATGGCGCATTAGTCGATGAATATCAACATGAAGTCTATCAAAATCCAACGTTAACACCTGAGGAAAGAAAAGCGACATGGAGAAGACTAGAAAAGACTTATTTACCAGATAGAGACTATGCAGATGATAGCTTCTTAGAAAAGGGAACTTACTGGTTTAGACAAGGTCATATCTTCCAAAGCCCATTCTACTATATCGATTACACCTTAGCACAAGTTTGTGCCTTCCAATATTGGATTAGAGATCATAAAGATCACCAAGAAGCCTGGTCTTCTTATGTCGATTTATGTAAATTAGGTGGATCTAAAGGTTTCGTTGCCTTAATGAAAGATGCACAATTGAATAGCCCATTTGTCGATGGCACCATCAAGAAAACCATTGAACCACTCATGGCATTCTTAGATACCATTAACGACAAAGCATTATAATCAACTGAAATCTAGGTGAAAGCCTAGATTTTTTTGTAAGCAAACCATTTGATATTAATTCGAATTCGAAATATAATATAAGTATCAATAGGGGGATTTGATTATGTTACCATTAAAAGGGATTCACCACGTGACAGCCATTACCAGTAGTGCCGAAAAAATTTATGAATTCTTCACCTATGTATTAGGGTTGAGATTAGTTAAAAAAACCATTAACCAAGACGATATTCAAACATACCATTTATTTTTTGCCGATGAGTTTGGTAGTCCAGGTACAGATATGACATTTTTTGACTTTAGAGGCATCGCAAAAGCGACTAAAGGTGCAAACGAAATATCAAGAACTGGTTTTAGAGTTAATAATGATTTAGCGCTTGACTACTGGGTCAAACGATTTAATCATTATCAAGTTAAACAAGAACCAATCAAGACATTATTCGGTCGAAAAGTATTGTTTTTCAATGACTTTGACGGCCAAGATTATGCATTATTTTCAGATGAGCAAAATAAAGGCATTGAATCAGGTACACCATGGCAAAAAGGACCAGTACCAAATGAGTTTGGGATTACTGGCTTAGGACCTATTTTCTTAAGGGTCAATGACTTAGATAAAATGGATGGTGTGTTGTCCAGATTCATGTTTATGAGATTAGTCGCACAAGAAAAGCCTTATACACTCTATGAAATGGGTGATGGCGGTAATGGCTCAAGCGTCATTGTCGATCACCAAGCGTTATTACCAGAAGCAAGACAAGGCTTTGGTGGTGTTCACCATGTCGCATTCAGAGTTGAAGATAAAGACAAATTAGATGAATGGACAGATTATTTAAATGTGTTAGGTGCACCAAATT
>Ga0265295_1005354_pt1 | contig 16431 bp, 12 predicted proteins | sample Munlansysbiofilm_FD_192503 | JGI IMG/M metagenome (GOLD analysis project Ga0265295, IMG submission 192503) | Leachate microbial communities from a municipal landfill in Southern Ontario, Canada - Methane capture system biofilm | ecosystem: Engineered > Solid waste > Landfill > Unclassified ... | reverse complement strand
GTGTTGCCAGGAAATCTCGGAAACGTGCATCAGGCCTTCGACTCCGCCTATATCAATAAACGCGCCAAAAGAGGTCATACGCATTACTTTGCCGGGAACTACGTCCCCTTCGGAAAGCTTGGACAACGCCTCAATTTTCTTTTCGAGGGCATCCTGCTCTGCCAATTGTCGGTGGGAAACTACGATCCTGCGACAATTTTCCGAACACTCTATCACTATAAAATCCAGGGTCTGACCGATGAACTTGGTAGTGTCATCGACCGGCCTTGCCGAAATCTGCGATACCGGACAAAACGCTCGGGCGCCAAGGATATCAACGTTGAATCCACCTTTGGTTACCGAATATACCTTGCCTTGGACCGGAATCTTCTTTTCGAAAGCATCACGGATGGACTCTTTGTCCACGTGTTGCTTAGTGAGGCTTTTGCCGACTACGAAGCCTTGATCGTTCTGATCAATCACATAGCCTTTGAGTGTGTCCCCAACCGCGAGATTGAGGGTGCCTTTATCATCGGAATATTCGCTGATCTCAGCATAGGCATCGAATTTGCCACCGAGGTTTAGGATCAAATAATTGTCCGTAATACTAACCACCGGCGCTTCGACTACATCGCCTTTTTTAATTTCTGCTGTGTTTTGAAAGGATTCTTCGAGCATACGAAGATAATCTTCTTTCATTTCTTTTAAAGCAGCCTTGCTGCTGGTTTCTCGCACCATGTCTGACATAAGTAACTCCTAACTACATTTCAGATTCCACATTTTAGGGATAGGGTATTTTGTAAAGCCTTTTGTTTGTTTTTGTTAAAATAACCTGAGAATGGAGAATTGGAAATTGAGAATTGAGAATGGGGAATGAGCTAAATAATTTTCCATTCTCCATTCTCAATTCTCCATTAAATTTAGCCCCGCAGTTCGATTTTCACCCTATGTTTTTCTGCCCAATCCTGCAATCTCTGGTACTCCATATTCTGTTTCAGGTCTGTTTCAGGTAGCTCATGCCCTTTCAGATCATCCAAAGTGGTGCTATAGTGGCAAGGCTGGATGTAGTATCGATCCCCTTGGTTTAATAGCTGATGGATATCAAAAAGGTCATCGCCAAAGAGGATTTCCGGGGCCACAGTGGTGCGGAATTCATAATCAAGACCGCTGAGCCGGATCAGTTCCATGCTGCGGATGATGTCTTCTTGCTTGACTCTGCTGCGGGTCAATTTCTGATAGAGGGGGAGAGGCGCTTTGATGTCCATGGCGATATAATCCGCCGCTCCGGCATAGATCACCTGAGCCAGCACATCGGGATGCGCTCCATTGGTATCCAATTTGACCTTATAGCGCATGGCCTTGAGAAGCTTCAAAAAAGGCACAAGATCTTCTTGCAGAGTGGGTTCTCCTCCTGTGACCACCAGCGCACTCAGTTTTTTGCGGCGGCGGTAGAGAAAGCGCAGCACCTTTTCGGTATTTAGCAGAGGAGAGTAAAGCTCTGGCAGGACTAATTCCGGATTGTGGCAATAGGGGCAACGGAAATTGCAGCCCTGGGTAAAAACGATGGCAGAAAGCTCCCCAGGATAGTCCAGCAGGGAAAACTTTTGAAAGCCGCCGATCTTCATGCCAGAGAAAGATCCTGGTGCTTTGACTGATGATACTCTTTTTTGGTGTCGAAGGTAGTGCGCAGCTTAAATTCTGCTTGTTTCCCTTCGTTCCATTGCGAAACAGGGCGCAAATAGCCCACGATGCGGGAGAAGATTTCACAATTCTTTTTACAGCTAGGGCAGAGCGCTTGTTCTCCAACCAGATAGCCATGCTCTGGACAGATGCTGAAGGTGGGCGAAAAAGTGAAATAAGGCAAGCGGTAGTTTGAACACACGCTTTTCACCAGGTTTTTCACGCTTTCGGAATGCTCCAGGCGTTCTCCGCCAAAGATATGCAAGACAGTGCCTCCGGTATATTTGGTCTGCAATTCATCCTGCAAATCCAGCACTTCAAAGACGTCATCGGAAAAGTTCACCGGCAGTTGACTGCTATTGGTATAAAAAGGAGTTTCCTCTTTGCCGTTCGCACTTTTGATGCCGGGATAGCTCTGTCGGTCCAAAAGGGCAAGCCGGTAGCTGGTTCCTTCTGCGGGAGTGGCTTCCAGATTGTAATTGTTATGGGTCAGAGCTTGAAATTCAATGAGACGCGCGCGTAGATAGTCCATCACTTTCAGGGCAAAATCGCGCCCTTTTTGCGAGCCTACATTTACGCCAAGGAAGTTTTCACAGGCTTCGTTCATGCCGATGATTCCGATGGTGGAAAAATGGTTTTCCCAGAACTTATCAAAGCGCGATTTGACGCTCTTCAGATAAAAGCGGGTATAGGGGTAGAGGCCACTATTAGTATATCTTTCCAGCACTTTACGTTTGATCTCCAAAGAGGACATGGCCAGATTCAGGATTCTTTCTATACGGGCAAAGAAGTCCTCTTCAGTTTCGGCCAAATAGCCCACCCGCGGCAGATTGAGCGTCACCACTCCTATCGAGCCGGTGAGAGGATTTGCGCCAAAGAGCCCGCCTCCTCTGGTCTGGAGCTTGCGAGTGTCCAGACGCAGACGGCAACACATGCTGCGCGCGTCATTGGGATCCATATCGCTATTTACAAAATTGGAGAAATAAGGAATGCCGTACTTGGCAGTGGCTTCCCAAAGGTATGCGATGGCAGGATTTTCCCAGTCAAAATCCTTGGTAATATTATAGGTCGGGATGGGGAAGGTAAAGACCCGGCCCTTGGCGTCCCCTTCGATCATCACTTCCAAAAAGGCTTTGTTCAGCATATCCATTTCAGCTTGAAAGTCTGCATAGCACTTGTCCTGAGGCTTTCCACCGATGATTACCGGCTGATCTTTGTAGAGCTTGGGCGGAAACAGATCGATGGTGATATTCGTAAAGGGAGTCTGAAAACCCACCCGCGTGGGCACATTGATATTAAAGACAAACTCTTGCAGAGCCTGCTTGACTTCCTGGTAATTAAGGTGGTCATAATAAATAAAGGGCGCGAGCAGGGTGTCAAAACTGGAAAAAGCCTGTGCTCCTGCTGCCTCGCCCTGCAGGGTGTAAAAGAAATTAACTATTTGCCCCAAAGCGCTGCGAAAATGCTTTGCCGGTGCGCTTTCCACTTTGCCCTCAGCGCCACAAAAACCGGTCTGCAAAAGGTCCATCAGATCCCAGCCCACGCAATACACACTGAGCTGCCCCAGATCGTGGATATGTAGATCTCCAGATACGTGTGCCTCACGGATTTCCGGGGGATAGATCTTATTGAGCCAATAGGTTTTACTCACTTCAGAGGCGATATAATTATTCAGCCCCTGCAGTGAATAGGCCATGTTTGAATTCTCATTCACCTGCCAATCCAGCTTGTCGAGATACTGATCGATCAGCTTCACGCCGGCTTTGGAGACCATCTCCCGCATGCGGGCATGTTGGTCCCGGTATATAATGAAGGCCTTGGCAGTTTGCTTATATGGTGAAGCCAGCAGAACTTCTTCCACAAGGTCTTGAATCTTCTCCACATCGGGAGTATCTTCGCTGATGGTCTGCAAGGCGAGGTTGATCACCCGCAAGCATAATTTTTCGGCCATCTCGTAATCAAATTCTCCGCTGGCAGAGGCGGCTTTCTCGATGGCACGAGTGATCTTACTCTGATCAAAATCTACTATATGTCCGTTTCGTTTCCGGATTAAGGAAAACATGGCAACTCCTAAAATATATCTTATCAATAAATATCTGTGTAATAGTCACTTACGAGCCTATACACGATATGTGCAAAATCACAATCAAGATTCTATTTACACCAAAATGGGCACTTAGCTTTCTGTCAAGAAGGATGTTCCTTATTAGCAGCAAAACTGAGGGCTTGAAATCGGCAAGCTCCCTTTTCAAGACGCCTCAGGGCGGGAAAAGAAAGTTTGAATAATCAGCTATTCTCTCATTTCTTTTCTGATCTTGCTTGTGCTTTAGTTGAGAATCGAGCTTATGTTAGCTCTCAAAGTTTGGTGTAGGTCAGGTGAACCAGAAGAAAAAAGCCTCAGACCAGTCTAAGGCTTCATTTATGAGCTACCATTAGTTATTGTCACCATTACTCGTGCACCAAGGTTTGAGATTGCCACAAAGCATATTGGCAAGGGCTTAGCTGATAGAATGGGCGAGGTACCCCTTTCTGTCCTTCTCTGCTTCCTCGGTGGTTCCAGTCGTCTTTGACGGACTTTGAACTCGAGTTCAAACTGAATTCAAAGCAAGTTTAAGGCTAAAGGGAGAAGAATCATGAGAGGGAACCAAAATAGGGAGAGGGGCCAGGCTTGCAGTTCGGGTTTCTTCATGGCAAAAAAGATAAGCCCCAGCGAACCGGGGCTTATCATGTATGTTTTATCCTTATTAGATACTGTTTTTACTTTCCAGCTCTTATCGTAAATCGATAGGCCATTTCTTCTCTTACATTGAAAGTCCAGTTATCCACGATGGTTTTGATCTGGGCAACAAAGCTGCCGGGATAACTGCCATTTGGTACCACCACGGATTCCCTCACCGTACCATTGGATGAGATATATACAGTGATGGTAAAGCTGACACGTTGGGTAATCTGGCTTTCTCTATAGGCTTGCTCGATTTGACTTTGACGAGCTTGAATCTGTTCGCGGACCGGATTGAATTTGGCTCTGGAGCCTTCGTCCATGCTTCCGATGCTGGCTTCAGATATAGTGCTGATTCCTCTGGAACTGTAAGAGGCGGCAACCTTTTTCTGTTTGGCCACGTCTCCCCAGGCTTTTCCACTGGGAGCGAGCTTGCTGGCATCACCTGTCACATGCACGCCTTGCGCGCCTTCGGGAGCTTTGGTATAACCACCTGAGGATGGAGCTTTGCCGACTACCGAGCCTAAGTCACCAAAGATGGGCATTGTAGCGGGATCGTATGAAGATCCAGCGCCTACGCCGCCTGCTGGACCACCGCTGCCACCGATTCCAGGGCCAGAACCTCTGCCTCCGCCGGGGCGGCCTGGAGAAAATCCTTCTGCCACAGTGGCTATTTCATAGGCTGGAGCAGTACCTACTGCGCTTGCATCAAAGCCTTGCAGAGCTGAAGTGAGGCTGGATGATCCAGTGGCTCTACCTGTGGTAGTGCCGCCGGGACGTTTTGTGGTAGTAGTTCCGGGTTTCTTTTCGACAGATTTATCCGGTTCGGTGAAAGTAGCTACATCACCGGGAGTTATATCCGGCACCACTTTTTGAGCGTCGTTTTGCTGGCTTTGCAGGATATCTCCTACATTTAGGATACTTTTGTATTCTGGTCTCAAGACCTGATCAAAGATTGCCAGGAAAAGGACAGTCAAAATGACTACAATCCAGATCACCGTACGGTTAAATCTTGTGACTGAGTCCGGTTTGGACCTTCTGGCATATTGGGCAACTATCGCTCTTTCTTCAGGAGTCAGTACGGCCACCCAAGGTTCGCGGAAGTCAAAATCCACGCTCCAGTTTGGGGCCAGAGTAAGAGTGCCTTGAATATCTTCTTTGAGCACCAGCTCGTTGCCGGCAAGAAGGTTGTTTTGTTTTAGATATTGTGTGTCCAGGGTATCGCGACCTCGTTCACAGGTGACCTGTGAATCTGGTGGCAATTCCATTACATACTCGCCGCCTTTCTTTTTGATAAGCGTGTGTTTATCAGGAAAAGCGGGATCAAGGATCTGCCATTGTAAGAATTTATTTGAACCAATTACAAATTTCTTCTTGATTTCTTTGCCTTCTTTGGCGTAGTCAAGAAACTTACCTTTGTAGTTCAATCTGAGACTTAATATTTTTGCCATAAGATCTCCATTTACCTACCAGCAGCAGGACTGTAGGATCGTAGCCAGTCTGCATCCTCTAAGGTTGCAAAGTAAATATTTTGGTAACCGGTGTTTGTGCCCACCCGAACAATCTCAGTGATAAAACCACAGGGTAAATTGCTATCTGCTTGAACTATCAAGCAGGCATCTTCCCACTTATCTTCAGGGATTGCTTTCCACTCATTGCGAAAGAATTTTTGCATTATAGAGCGTGTGTCAACGTTTTCAATCAGGTCCTGAGGTGTACCCAGGAAGAGATTGTCAATCCCCAATTCAACGCGGTCTGTATAAAGCTTTACGGGTGTTACCATGGGATTTTCCATCAGGGCATCTGTGGTTATCGTGGTTGGATATCTCATATCTGGCAATTCGCTAATTTTTACTGCTTCCATGGAGACATTCTTCATTAGAAACACCAAGATTATTGTAAGCACATCCAAAAGGGAAGTGATAGAGAGTCCTTTTTGAAGTTCATCTTTTTTGCGGACAACTCTTCGTCCCTTATGCCTGCGCGTTTTTAAATTATATCTCATTTTTTCCTCCCCAAATCCTAATAGAAGTAGACGTTTATGGGGTTTTTATAATGCACTGTAGGGAAACCATTTTGCTTGCAGAGGTCAATAGTGCGGATCAGGGTATCATACACAACTTCAGGGTGCACAATCACAGCTATTTCGGAGGTATCGACATGACGTTTTTTCAGATCAATCAAAAGATTGTTCAGTCTGTAAAAATCATACACTCCCTCTTCGAGTACCGGTAGCTTGTGTTCAGTGCCGTCAATCTTATCGCGTATTTCCATGCCCTGAAAAAGTCCGGCATCTGGATTATCTAGGAGCATTAGATGAATCTCAATCTGTTTTGTAGATTCACCACCACCTCCACCAGTACCGGCTGCACCTTGACCTCCTTCCGAGGTAAAATTCAAAGCCACAAGTGCCACCTGTGAGATCACGACCATCAGCATCAAAAATGGGATAATCGTGACAAACAAGTTCATGATGGGAACCAGATTTGGTTCCTCTGGAGCAGTTTGTGATCTCTGTTGCCTCGCTTGGGAAGGCCGATATACTGCCATGTCCTTATTCCTTGATAAAGTTGTTGATATGATTTACCAATTTTACACTATACTCATCGATATTGCTAATCAGGTTTTGAGCACGGGTATACAGACCACCTTTGATCAAGGTAAGAGGGATAGCACCTATCAAACCGAGAGCAGTAGTCCCGATAGCTACATAGATACCGTCGGTAAGCTGTTTTTGTTGAGCTGCACCGGAGAGTTCACCCAGAGCCCCGAAGGCCTGAATCAAGCCAAAAATAGTTCCCAGAAGACCAAGGTATGTGGAGATCTGAGCTAAGGTGTCAAACCAAAACAGTCCGCCATCCAGTTTGTGCACGGTCTGTAGTACGGCTTCGTCAAAAGCGTTTTGTACTGCAATACGACCTTCTTCGCCCTTCTTACCGGATTTACGAACGTCTTTGTACACAGTCAGCCCGCTCCAAAAAATAAAGCCCATGGTGGTGCCCTTAAATTGGTCAGCAATTTTGGTGGCTTCATCGATCTGGTCGTTTTTCACAAAGTTTTTGAGCTTAAAGAAAAACTTCTCTGCATCGATTTTTTCACGCACAAAAAGTTGAATATAACGGACTAAGCCATAGGCCAGACCGATCAGTAGGTTTGCTAAGATGAAGTAGGCAAATATTCCGCTATTCGAAAATATTTCGATTAAACCTGGTACATGACCGGATGTAGGAGCTGCTGTGGCAGCCGCCGCCTCTTGTGCGAAGAGAAACCCTACACTAATTAACAGGGCGATCACAACGAGTATGCTATGTTTGCTTTTCATTTTGACTCCTTAAGCCATTTATTTAATAGTAATTCACTGTTGTCTTTCATGATTTTGTCATCCAATATAAAACGGTATTTTCTGGATGGCATAAAAGTATCTGATTTGGATTTGTAGATCCCCGATATCGGAGCCATAGATCGTACTTTGATCTCAATTATATCTTCGTCCACAAAGACCCCTCGGGCATTTACCCTGGGCTGATTTGTGGTCTGTTGATTTGCCTGCTGGGCAAACAATGCGGATGCCAGCAGCAGCAAAGTACATAGGATAATAAGGTTCTTTTTCATCGGATTTCCTCCTTGCCAGCTTTTGCATAGGTGATTGTAGCCAGAAAACCTCGATAGTTCGAATTGTTATTTACTTCGAAACGAAGGACGTTTCTACCCATAACGACATTTTTTGCAGGGATGGGAACCTGTCCGGGATAGACCATGAAGGGTTCTGCATCATAATCGAATTCAGCGCTTCCGATGTTGGTTCCATTCAGGTAAACGGTTACAGATTCCGGTGCGACAAGATTTATCATGCCTTCTTTGAATTCTGAATCCACTATGAAATCTGTCTCGAAGATCAGATTCTGTGTGGGGCCTTCAAGCTCAGATATCCAGATTGGGCGAGCTGTATTATCTTTCATGTCTTCAATGTTCTTCCAAGGGATGTTCCACTCGGTGGCTTGGCTGGAGAAAGAGCTGGTCTCTCTCTTTGTCACAGGATCGATTTTAATTATTTTCCATCCGGTATTGCTGTGCAGAGTGGTAAGCACAGGCGGGATATTTGCCTGGGCGCTCTGCTGATTGGTCAAAGTCTGGAGATTAGCCGCCATTTGGATTGCATTGGCACTATCATTGGTAAATTCAATCTGCAGGTTGTTATCGCCTTCGGTAAAAAGCTCACCAGGGATCATGAAGCTGTATCTGGTGGTCATTGGTTTTCCGGTTTCCAGGCTGTCTATGGGTATCCAGGCGGATTTTACCAGGCTGCCATTGAGTGTGACTTCCATATCCAGAGGATACACTACTTGCAAGTAGGCAAAATCAGGGGCAGGGTCTGCTTTTATCACGCGGCTCACACGCAGGGTGTTGCCTGCGGGGATGGACGTGCTGCCCAGTTTTTGTCCTTTCGGGCTCATTTTGCTTGAGAAACTCAGGGTCTGGCCAGCAGGCTGTAAATCTTGCTGCCACTCTTTATCCAGGATGAAATCCTTTTTGCGGTATTCAGATAAGAGACCCCGTGTTTCCAGAGCAGCCCGGGCATCCCGGCTGTATCCATTCTGATATCCAGCCAGATGATACTGGCGGTAGATCTCATATTGCCAGGAGACTTCATTGTTTAGATAAGACTGAGTCTGCTGTTGGGTAAATTGTGCAATCACATTGTCAAGAGCTTGACCCCTGTAATCCCGTCTGTACACAGCAGCTTCCGAGGTCTCTCGGAAATAGCTTTCGATCTGAGCGCCTACGACCGCTGCCCCACGGGCATACAGCCGGGAGATCAGATCCATGGCGCGCATTCTTCTGTCATTATCGATGTAGTATCCGCTATCATTGGCTTCTTTTACCAGGGCCAGGACTTTGTTTACTTCTGCTGTAATTACAGCTTCGTATCTGGGAATTCTGCGTTCACCAGCATTAAGATGTCTATCCCAACTGGTGGCTGAGTTCACCCTGATCTGCTGACCTGGTGAATTGGTGAAGACTGCTGAATTCCCCAGCGCGCTCAGACGATTGTCATAGGAAGCCAAATAGGTTATACGGCGCTGGATATCATTGTATTCTTTCTGAACTGTAGCGAATACTTCGTGCACTTTCTGGTTTTCAAATTTCAGGCCTTCTCTTTTGTATCCAGCCTCTGCAGCAAGGTACTCATCACGAGATCTTAAAGCTGCATCCCAGTCTTCATTAAGGTAAGCAGTATCAAAATCTCCTGCAATCTTCTGCAATTGTGTATCTGCAACATATTGGTAATAAGTACTCTTGTCTGGATTGCGCTGCAGTATCTTGCGAGCGAGCTCGGTGTACTCGGGCATTTCATTGCGGTCAAGATGACCCTTGGCCATGTATTCCATATAAGGGACAACATTCTCGTGCTGCGGATAAAGCGCAATAAAGCGGTTAAGCAGCTCGTATTCCTTGCTGACGTTATACGCCCTGGAATACATCAGAATGGCATCAGCCAAGAGAGTAGAAGCCTCTACATCGCCAGGATCAATTCTGGAATTGCGAACTTCTTCAAAGAGATTGAGGTATCCTTCAGCGGCAGCGCCAGGGTTTTTCTCTGCCATCTTGTTGGTCTTGGCCAGCCTGAGGCGGAAGGTATAGTTACTGGCAGGATACTTAGCGATAAATTCCTGCTCAATGCTCTCTGCCAATTGGGGGTTGTTCATCATATCATTTTCGCCAGCTATGTCTATTGCTTGTTTGTAGCGCGCGTAGATGGCATCGATATTGGTATCTGTCTCAGCAATTTCCATGAGGAGGTCGATCGCTTTTTGATAGGCACGGGCATTGATATAAGCCTGCACAGCGGCGACACGATGCCCCAGGATATCAGCACTTTGAGCAGGAGCAAGCTCGGAGGCCAGGCGGAGGCGTTCTTTTGCCTCGGTGTTGTAATCTCCCCTCGTGGACGCAGTCTCATAGCTCGTTTGAATCTGAACCAGGATATCTTGTCGAATGCTTTCCTTTTCACCGGCTGAAGTGGCCAAGGGAAGTGCCTGGCGCAGCCATTGTTCGCCTTCGTTATTTAAGCCTTGGGCGATACTGACTGTGGCAAGCTTGAGATAGGTCTCGTATTTATCCCGATCAGAGAGCAGCTCTTGTTTCTTAAGGGCCTCAGTGTACAACTGAATGGCAGCAAGGTTCTTCTCTCTTCCCATCTGGATATCCCCTAAAAGCAGGAGGATATTTAAGGCCTCACGCTGTCTTTCGGGGGTGCTGTAAGGTTCATTGTTGGAGACCAGGACAAAGCGGTCAGCGCTGTTCTTGAGGATGGCGTAGGCGGCGTCCCCAGAGCTGGCAGGTTCTTCAGTCGATTCTGTCAAGGCAGCATATACGTTTCTGGCATAAACCATCGCACGCTGCTCAAGTTCAAATAATTGAGCGTTTCTGGGATAGCTATCATTGTAGCCATAGATCATGTTGATGGCATTTTTATAGTTTTCCACAGTCCGGCTTTGGTCTGCCAATACTATATAGTTATTTACCATGATGCTATCTGCATTTGCAATGTAGGCTGGATAATTATCATTATGTATTTTGGCAAAAGCATTATAGCCTTGCATGTAAGTTTGGTAAGTGGTCAGGTTTTCAAGGTTTACTTCGCGGGCAAAGTTGTTGTAAAGCCTAATTCTTCTTTGCTCATAGGCGTTATCCACGATTTGCATTTGTTTTGTGATGTCTTTGCTTCGGTTAGCCTTGTACCAGTCTGATTCGTGGTTGTAATCCTCGATGATTTTCTGGTAGATGCCTTGGGTAATCTGATCCAAATTAGGACCTTCTCTGAGTCTCTGACCGGAATTGTGGTAAAGCACCAAGATCGAATCTTGAAGGATGGGGTTTATCAAGGCCAGAGGATTGCTCTGAATGCGATAGTATAAAAAGTCCGCAGCTTGGACTGGGACACCCATATCCAACTTATGCTGGATTGCTTTATCTACAACCTGACGAATAACCTCTTCATTTTTATAATCCTCGAACACAACGCTTACTGCTTCCACACCCTGGGAAGGCGTATTGAAGTTCTTTCCGTCCAAGGCAATAAGGCAATAGGCTATATTGTCAATGGCATCGGTCTTGTAGTCAGCTGCCAATTGAGGATCGGATATCTTTCCGGATTCGGAGGCTATCAGGATTTCTAAAAAGTCTCTCATTGCCTGGTTCAATTCATCTTCATCAAAGCTGTTCAGGCGTACCCAGCCTCTCTGATAAAGAGCATCATAATATAAGGGGCTATCTGGTTTGGCAACGATCTGATCAAATTGGCCAATAGCCATAGTGCGGTATTGGGCAGGGGTAGAGGAATCATCCGCAAAGCTGAAGTACAAGAGTCCCAGACGATATACTGCTTCCTCATACATTTTGGAATCAGGATATTCACTAACGATCTCATTTAAAGCTTCCAGGGTCTCACTGAAGTTTGCCTCAGAATAACGGCTATTGGCGGGAGGCTCATCGGCTGTCCTGGCTTTGGACAGGAAATCGATCTTATTCCGGTCGATCTCCACCCGTTTGAGATCACTGGTGATAAAAGCCACATTATATAAGGCTAAGTCTCGCTCCGGCAGATTGGGGTCAAGATAGATCGCTCTGCGATAGCTGGTCAGGGCTGGCTGGAGGTCTGTGGGATACGCATAATACTGCAATTCTCCCAGTTTATAATACAAGTCTGCAGAACCCACGAGATTGCCGCCACCTGGCTGTTCAAAAGCGTTAAAGCTGGGATTCTCGGAAAGGAACCTTTCTATGTCGGAGATCATGGCAAATTGTTTCTGCCTGTATTCCTGCTGTGCAGCCATGCGCTCTTCGTCGGTAAGAGAGGTCTGATTACTAAGATATTCATTAAATTGAGCCATCAAATCACGATAACTGAGGTGCAGGCTGATAAAATCTATGTGGTTCAGATAGTGTTCATATCCGCTGATGAAGGCTTGATCCCGTTCATTTGTATTGCGGAGGTCTCTGATATTACCTGTAATATCTGAAAGGATTTTCTCTTCTTGACCCTTACTGACCATGCTGCGGATTTCGGTGCGTACATATTCATCGATTTCATGCGTCAAGTAAGAAAGCTCTATATTGTCATCCCTGAGGGCATGATACTCATCCAAAATAGCCAGTAATAGCAGACGATCTTCTTCTTTGGCGTACTGCAGGTCTGCCATGTACTTTTGTCTCATAAGCTCAGTTTCAGCCTTTTGTTGCATGACCCAGCTACGTTCTTCAAGCAAGCGTTGGGTATGTTCTGGGAATTCATTGCTGGCCAATAGCTCATTAATATCCACAAGCATTTCATCATAAATAGCAATGGTGCGATCGGTCTGGTAAAGCCTATCTAAATACAGGTCTGCAGTATATACCATGCGGCCTTGATCCCCTTCAGTGGTCAGGCGCAGAAAGTTCTGCTGCAAGAAATTGTCAAAATTCTGTAATACCCTATCATAATAGGCGAGATTCGCTTTAATTGATTTTATAATTTCTAAAGCGGGAGCGATTTCTTCGCGCACTATAATGCTCGTATTGGCATAGGCATTCAGGGAATCTTTAAGCTCGTTCAGCTTTGCCATTTCAAAATCATGGGCCTGCACGACGGAATCCAAAAACGGCATGCCTTGCATGGAGACGATCTCGCTATTGAGCACAGTAAGATCGGTCATGATCTGGTATATCACAGAGATTAAAGCATTATATTTTTCATCAGTAGGAACGTCAAAATATGAAACCAGATCAAGCTTGTCCAAGCCTTGCAAAACTCGTTGTTTTGCCGGAAGCAAGGTGTTCAATACAAGCTCTCGGTTTAAGTTGTATGTGTAAATCAGGTTCAGAACATCTTCATAGTTCCTGTCATCCGCACTCAAATCAGAATATAGATAAAGGAAGGAAGGGAAATACTCTCCGGTATTGTAATACTCAAAAATCACATATTTTAAAAATTCTCTTGCAGTCTCGCGATCTCCAGACTCCAGCATGGTAGAGAGTCTGTGATACAGTACGAGATTAAGCATTTTGCGTGCATCTGCATTGAGGTCTGTTCTGAGCAACGAGTCAAAAATAGGTATAGCCTTGTCATCTTCACCTATCCTTGCATACATGTGCCCCAAAAGATAAGATACCTCATCATCCCCCATAGAGTTCAAGATATTGCTAAAAGCTTGTAATCGAATACTAGCTTCTTGGGGATCCAGCGCGATAAGGTTAGGCAATTCATCAACCAGAAATTCCTTGGTAGTCTCTCTGATTAGCCTCTTCTGAACGCGGATGTCTTCCTTATATTGCTCAATAACAAGTTGCTCATCTGTGTTTTCAGTTTGGGCAACAAGGTTGGATATGCAAGTTATCGAAAAGACCACGAGCAAAACCAAAATTAAATACTTTTTCATAACACCGCTCACTTTAGACTCTTTCTCTCTTGTATAATTAGTCACTATTTCATTTCTTTTCATTAGTAGGATGCCAGGATGGCTTTGCACCCTGGCTCACTACTTGTCTATCAAGGAAAGTATGATTCCTAAAATTCACTACTAAGATACTGCTATCTTAATTCTTCTTGCTCTTTAACTGATCGATCCAAATGCGCAAATCATCAAGTGATTTCTGGGCTTTTTCGCGTTCAGCTCTAAGCGCACGCAACTCTTCCAAGAGGTCTCGTACTTCAGGAGAGAGCTGGGCTTGAGAAGAAATAGTTCCGCTGCCGGTCAGGCCAGGAGTCTCCAGGGTCGTGCTGGGTCCGCTCCCAGTAGGAGGTATCAACACTACTTGTGATCCAGAACCAGTGGGCGGGATAATCACGCCATTTTCATCCGTCACAGTACCCAAGTCCACTATGTAAGGTTCGTCCAAGTGTCCATCTTTGGCATACAAGCTAAGATCAGGACGACGCTTCGCTTCTGAATACTTGTCCAAAACATACGAGATGCCAAAGGCTACTTGGAGGTTGTCTTCATATCCGTTTTCCTTGATCAGGTCTTCCAAAGCTTGTGCGCCCACTTTGACGCCCCAATTCTTCCAGCTGTATTTGATGCCGGCATTAAATTCATGGCCGTCATATTCTCCCTGTATCGCCAGATCGCGAAGAGGAGAAAGCTCGACAGAAGCAAATACACCATTGAAGATGCGGGAACGGGTAACTTGACCGGTGAAGCGATGTGCACCAACCCCCATATTAAACATAAAGGGCATACCCGCCAAAACAGCCTGCTTGGAGGTTACGATATAAGGGGATAAGATCTCATAAGCTGCTTTGCTGGGATGATAGTAGAAGTCATCTCCAGGCTCCAGGTCTGCTATGCTCGTTTTGCCCAATGGGGACAGGATGTTATCGACACCGACTGTCACTTGCGGCAGGAGCAAAGTCTCCCGTAGGATTTTGGCTTTTAGATTTAAAAAATACATCAAGGGTTCATCCTTGACTTTATCGCCTACAAATAGGCCTAATTCGACCCGGTCCATAATGCCAACCCCAGCCATCATATATGGCGTGAAGCCTTCATATTCAAACGGTTTGGCAACATCTCTGTAGTATCCGACTAACATAAATTCGGCAGCCATATGCGGTAAAACATACGCGTCCGGGGTGCGTAGCATACCCAGAGTCTGGAATGGCGCTGCATCCAGTAATCCGAACATCGCTACGACAACGATTACACTTAAAATAACTTTTTTCATACTTCCCTCCACCTTTCGGTGTGTTTCTTCATATTCATGGTACCGTTAATATCATTGACAAATAATCCGTCAAGCTTTTTCTTGCGGCATGGACAAAATATCAAAACAAGATCTGGCCCGTTTAGGAGAGAATGTTGCTGCAAGCTATCTGGTAAGCAATGGCTATAGCGTAGTTTGCAAGAACTTTCGCGTCCAACAAGGCGAAATTGATTTGATTGTGGAAAAAAATCAACAGCTAATTTTTGTTGAAGTAAAAACACGATCTTATCACTCTATGGATAGCGTTCTGGCCAATGTGAACTATAGAAAACAGCTCCACATCAGCAGAGTAGCACAAGAATATTGTAGGCAGAATCCGCAATTTGACAACTACAATACTCGTTTTGACGTCATAATAGTCTTTCGAGACAAGATTCATGGCAGCTTTAGCGTGAAACACTTTATAGATGCATTCCTTCCTGTATCAGAGGATTAGGCTATAATCTTGTCTCTGGTTTTTGGGGCTTAAAAATAATTTAATATTCTTTCGAACAAAGCGGCAAAAGATCTATTTGCCAATCATGGGTTTGAGCCACAGCTTTGACTCTGCCACCAGGTGATGAAGCGAGTTGAACCCAGGCTCTTGCTCCAGGGTTCAATACGCTTTCAACGGACCTTCGACTCGAGATGACTCGAGCTCTCGAGTGAATTCGAGTCTAAGGCGAGACCAACACAAGCCCATGACACAGGCTAGGCCAAGGCTTTGTCTGGTAAAACAGCAGACTTAGTGGCTTGTTCTCAGGCATTTAGTCATACAGGCTTGCAGGTTCACGATCCGGGCTACGAAACAGGGTTATGCTGAAGATGTTTCAGATCTGTATAGAAGATGGCAAGAGCTGTAGAGTAATATGGAGCCACGTAGATCAGTGCGATCCCGAAAGTGATTATGCACAGCAGCCACCAGCCGATGAAGCTAAACATCAGTTCAAACAATCTCCACTTATGGCCATACATCATGCTTTTGCTGGCTTGGATGGCCTCCCCAGCGGAAAGCTGAGGATTCTCTTCCATTATAAAGAAGGTCATGCTATATGAGAAAGACGCAATGATGCCCGGCACTATCAGTAGCAGACTCCACAGAATGACATATATCCCGACCAGCAAACCAGCGACCAGACTGCGTGAATAATCCTGGAAACCGGAAAAGAGCATCTCGATATCTATCTTTTGTTCTTCTATAACCTTTAACCCAACTTTACCACTTTGAGTAGTTATATAGCTGTCCCGCAAGGACTTCAATTTTTCGTGGGGACTACATTTTCCAATCTTTCACAGGTTTTATAGTTGGATTCGGGCTCATGTTCAAAGCC
>Ga0265295_1005352_pt1 | contig 16435 bp, 12 predicted proteins | sample Munlansysbiofilm_FD_192503 | JGI IMG/M metagenome (GOLD analysis project Ga0265295, IMG submission 192503) | Leachate microbial communities from a municipal landfill in Southern Ontario, Canada - Methane capture system biofilm | ecosystem: Engineered > Solid waste > Landfill > Unclassified ... | reverse complement strand
GGAAAATTGGAAACCAGAGGAAACGCCGCAGCCTTTGCCGGTGGTTACAGGGATATTGTTGAAGGTGTCAATGCCACCCTGGATGCAGTGGTTGGGCCCCTTAACATTGCGGCCGAATATGTGAATAAGATTGGCCAGGGTGAAATTCCTGATAAGATTAATAAATCCTATCAGGGCGATTTTGATAAGCTGAAACAGAGCATCAATGCCTGCATTGATGGGCTGGGAGCTTTGCAGGAAGGTAATCGGATCTTGGCGCTAATGAGTAAAAACGACCTGAGCCAAAAAATTGAGAATCAATACATGGGCATTTATGGCGAAATCGGAGCAGGAATTAATGCCGTCCATGGCCAGTTGGTCAGAATTGTTACGATTGCTAATCACATTGAAGCCGGCGAGCTCAAAGATCTAAATGAATTGAAAGTCATCGGAAAACGAAGTGACAATGATACCCTGATACCAAGTTTGATTGGGATGATGGAAAACATCGTTCTTTTAGTGGAAGAGACTCAAAAAATGACCATCACGGCAGTCACGGGTGATTTAAGTTTCAGAGGCGATCAAACACGTTTTACCGGGGAGTACGCAAAAGTAATAGCGGGCTTCAACCAGACCCTCGATGCGGTCATCGAACCAATTAATGAAGCATCAGAAACATTGAAAGAATTGGCGGCCGGAAATCTGAATGCTCAAATGGTCGGTGACTATCAGGGTGATCATGCCATCATCAAAGAAGCCATGAATCAGACCATTGCCAATTTAAAACGTTATGTTGCAGAAATAACCAGTACCCTCGAAGAAATCAGTCGTGGAAACCTGGATCAGGAGATCACCTCCGCCTATACTGGCGACTTCCAGGCGATTAAGGAAGCCTTGAACGGGATTAGTGCCAGCTTGAGTACCACCATGTCAGATATTGATGTGGCGGCCGCCCAGGTTGAGATTGGTGCTCGACAGATTTCCGATGGTGGACAGGCGCTGGCACAGGGAACCACCGAACAGGCCAGCTCGATCCAGGAACTGACGGCCTCCATTGAAGAAGTGGCCGGTGAAACCAAACAGAATGCCCTCCGGGCCAATGATGCCAATGAGTTGGCGGTGAGAGTCCGGAAAAACGCTGAAGTCGGTAATGGTCAAATGACAAAAATGATCGCAGCCATGGGCGATATTGACGAATCGTCGAATAGCATTTCGAAAATCATTAAAGTTATTGATGATATTGCCTTCCAGACTAATATTCTGGCACTGAATGCGGCTGTTGAAGCGGCCCGGGCCGGGCAACATGGTAAAGGTTTTGCGGTGGTCGCCGAAGAAGTCAGAACCTTGGCTGCCCGCAGTGCCGAAGCCGCCAAGGAAACCACCGGACTGATTGAAGGATCGATCGAGAAGGTTGGCGTAGGCACAAAAATTGCTGATGAAACAGCCGAAAGCCTCAAAGAAATATTAAATGAAATTGAGAAGGTTACCAGCCTGGTTGGTAATATTGCCAGAGCCTCTACTGATCAGGCCTCCGAAATTGCCCAGATTACTCAGGGGATTGAGCAGTTTTCTCACGTGGTCCAGACCAATTCGGCGACCGCAGAAGAAAGTGCGGCCGCCAGTCAAGAATTATCCGGTCAGGCTGAAATGCTAAAAGTGATGGTTGGGGCGTTTAAACTTAAGAATCAATCGCGGCAACAACAAGAACCGCTAAGAAATACTCAATACCAGAAAACAGTTGAAGATCAGCCCCAGATTATTTTAGATGATCTGGAATTTGATAAGTATTGAAGATCTTAATATGTCACAGCGCCAATGTTGGGGGATACTGCAGCGAATTTGTTGGCGTAACCGGGAAAATTTAAAAACTTATGGAGCAAGATGAAAATAGAGACGATCACAGAAATCAGTGATTGTCTCTATCTTACTTGTTGATAGAGATGTTCATCAAAAAGAAACGAGTGGTTACAATTTAGCCATTCAACACGGTTCATTTTTCTGAGAACATAATTATTCAGTTAATCAAGCTTAGCCTGTTAATAAGAAACGGTTTAGCTACGGGGACCGATATCAGGGGCGTTAACAACCATTTATAATTTCCGTGAGCAGCGCGTTTGCCAGAAGTAGCTGAGTGTGATGCTCTTGATAACGAAGGTTAGCTTCTTAAGGAGGTAAATAGAATGTAGAAAAAAAGGGATCATGTTGTTTTTGAAAAAAACATTGTTTATAAAAAAAAGCTGATGTAAAATAAAAGAGTTGTATAGTTAACAGTGAATTAAAATATATTTATATTTGTGGAGGATGGCAAAGCGATGTCTTACGTACAGGAAATATTGGAACAGGTAATAAAGAGGAATGCCAATGAACCGGAATTCCATCAGGCTGTCAAAGAGGTTATGGAGTCTTTGGAACTGGTCTTAGAACGTAACCCAGAGTATCAGGAACTAGGGATAATTGAAAGATTGGTTGAACCGGAACGGCAAATTATCTTCAGAGTACCTTGGGTCGATGACAATGGCAAGGTCCAAGTTAACCGTGGGTTCAGGGTGCAATTCAATTCTGCAATTGGTCCGTACAAAGGGGGATTGAGATTTCATCCGTCTGTAAACCTTGGTATTATCAAATTTCTTGGTTTTGAACAGATTTTCAAGAATTCGCTCACTGGTTTGCCGATTGGCGGCGGTAAAGGTGGATCTGACTTTGATCCAAAGGGAAAATCAGACAACGAGATTATGAGTTTCTGTCAGAGCTTCATGACTGAGCTATACCGTCATATTGGGGCCAGTACAGATGTACCGGCCGGCGATATCGGTGTTGGCGGACGTGAAATCGGGTATCTGTTTGGTCAATACAAGCGATTACGAAATATCTATGAAGGTGTTCTGACCGGTAAGGGCTTGACCTATGGCGGATCGCTGGCAAGAAAAGAAGCAACAGGTTTTGGTTTGGTCTATTTTACCGAAGAAATGCTTAAAACGCGGGGTGAATCATTTGCTGGAAAAAATGTCGTTGTTTCCGGTTCAGGAAATGTAGCAATTTATGCGATGCAAAAAGCAATAGAGTTGGGCGCAAAAGTGTTGGCCTGTTCTGATTCCAATGGCTATATCTATGACAAGGAAGGAATCGATCTGGATCTGGTTAAAAAACTGAAGGAAATTGAACGAAAACGAATCAAAGAATATGTGAATGAACATCCAAATGCGGAATATCATGACAACTGTAATGATATCTGGAGCATTAAATGTGATATTGGATTGCCTTGTGCCACTCAAAATGAGCTGGATGAAAAATCGGCAAAAACATTGCTTGCAAATGGTGTGATTGCGGTTGGTGAAGGTGCCAACATGCCCTGTACACCGGAGGCAGTAACAGTGTTTCATGCCAATAATATCCTGTTTGGCCCGGGCAAGGCAGCAAATGCTGGCGGGGTGGCAACTTCAGCCCTGGAAATGAGTCAAAATAAAATGAATTTGTCATGGTCTTTTGAAGAAGTTGAATCCCAATTGAAACAGATTATGATCGACATCCATGCGAATGCAGCGATAGTTGCTGAAGAATACGGCGTGAAAGATAATTATGTAATTGGGGCAAATATTGCCGGGTTCCTGAAAGTAGCTGAAGCGATGAAGGCACAGGGTATCGTCTGATTTAATCGACGATTGTCAAAAAAATTAAAATATACTGAATGAAAATTAAATAAAACTGTATATAAAATCAAAAACGGCAGATCGCAAAGAGGTATATTGCGGCCTGTCGTTTTTAATTTTGAGCTAAAAAAGGATTAGATATAAACTTTTTCGTCAATAATTTCGGTATTAAGGACAATACTTAAATTGCCATTGCGGCACCGCAATTTGTCGATGAATGCTTTTTGATCGACATCATCTTTCAGGCAGATGCAATAGATAATCTCAAACAGGGCACCAAAGTCGCTGGTTTTAACGCGTTGAATTTTATGACTGACCGTATATTGTTTTAAAATATCATCAAAACAGTTCTGAAAGTCAATGTCCTCGGGAATGGTGATTTTCAACTGCATATTTTTAAGCTTCGGTTTGCCATATTTGGTGATGTGGATGATGACCATTACGGTACAGAGAATAACCGCAAAGATGGCGCCATATAAGATATAACCCATACCACAGGCAAGACCTACCGCCAGGGTGAAGAACACATAGGAGATATCAATGGGATCGCCAGGGGCGCTTCGGAAGCGGATCAGGCTAAAGGCTCCGGCCAGACTGAAGGCCCGGGCGACGTTATTGCCGACTAGCAGAATGATAATCGCGATAATTGCCGGCAGCATGATCAGGGTAACCACAAAGCCAGGGGAATAGCCATCTTTACCGCGGGTTCGGGTGTAGACAAAGCTGATAAACAGACCCATGAACAGGGACGCAAAAATCACACTTAAGGCCGTTTGGATGGTCAGGGTTTCGGTCAGGGTGGTAGAAAATAGAGATTCAATCATTGTTAAGCTCCTTTAGTTATTAACACAGGGTGTCAATTTATTGTTGATCGGATCATTGCTGTAAATCGGCAGGTTGATCAGTTTGCCAATACTCTGCTTGCGGTAGTCTTTATAAGCTTTTCCGTATTTTGAAAAGCTGCTACTGTATATCTCCAGTTCGGTCAGCGCATGAGTCAGCCACAGTGGAATCGCGCCGAGGATTTTGACTTCCATCAGATATTGGTCCGCCGGGATCAGAAAATGTCCGAAATCCCCTTTTTCCAGAGACAGACTATGCTGCCGGCTTTTTAAGTTGTAGTCAAAGGTGACCCGCAGTTCCGGGTCGTCTTTTCCAACAAAGGCAATCCGTTCATAGCCAATATAGGTTTTAGGGGTGACCGGATGGTTTCTTAAGAAAAATTCAATTTCTTCCAACACCAGCTGGTTCATGGTGTTGATTTCGTTGGGGTATTCCAGTTTTGAAATAAAGCGGGACGCTTCACCGAAACTGAGGGTGGCCCGCCGCTTATTGACAACACCGCCGATTTTCTTTTTCAGTTCCAGGAAAACCTGATCATCTGGAGAGGTGGGGATGGCATAGCTTCGTAAACGGAGCTTTTCTTTGTAATAGGGCTTGGCAAGGGAATGCCGGATAATGTCGTAGTTTTCCGTATCATAATAGATATTGTAAATTGAATAGCCATTGTTTTTAGATGTGTAGTCATCGGGTTTCATCTGGGTTAATAGCACGGGCATCAGTTGTTTGAGTTGGTTTTCATTTAATTGATATTTATTTTCAAAGCGTTTAAACGTTTTTGTGATCATCGTAGTACCTCCATAAAGTTTTTATTTAACATCGCTGCTTTTCTAAAGTATACTCGACCAGTTTGTTAAGCGTTTGTTAACTTTGTGTTTTTTTTGTGAACGTTCTGAAAATAAAAAAAGATGCACCCGGAGGTGCATCTGAGGTTATCGTTAAACTACCGTACCGATCAATTGTTAATCTGTTGTTCGCCGCGGAATCGGACAGGCGATGCCGTGTCCGCTCCGATGCGTACAACATGATGTAACAATTGTCGGTACTGGGCTATCTTTATTATTGTGCAGTACTAAATTTTCAAAGTAAACCAGAAAACGGAGCCTTCATTGATTTTTGAGGTAACGCCGTAATCACCGCAGTGCATATCCAGAATCGATTTGACGATGGACAGACCCAGGCCGGTGCCGGTAACTGCCCGTTTGTGGGTTTTATCGACTTTGTAATAGCGGTCCCAGATGTAGGGGAGATCTTCGGCAGCGATTCCTTCGCCGGAATCGGCCACTGCGATCTTAACCCAGTCGGCCAGATCGTCGGCCGGGTTTGGGAAGATGGTTTGGGTCACGGTGATTTTTTTATCGTCTCCGGTATAATTAATGGCATTGGTTAACAAGTTGTAGAAGGCCTGCGAAATCCGGGTTTCATCGGCCGTCAGGGTAACTTCCCGATCAGCGATAAAAGAAATCTGGTAGCCATCTAATTCCATCATTTTATTCATTCGGTTAATCGAGTTGGCCAGACTGGCAGTCACGTTATAGGACTGACGATGGATGCTGATATTACCAGTTTGCAACTTGGAAATATCCATCACATCATTGACCAGGGTGGTTAACCGCTTGGTTTCATCGACAATAATTTGAGCATTTTCGGAATTGTTTTCATCCGGTAAATCCCGCATCGCTTCAGCATAGCCGCTGATTAAGGTTAACGGGGTGCGTAAATCATGGGAGATATTGGCAATCAGCTCCTGACGCAGCAGCTCAACCTTTGAAAGTTCTTTGGCAGTATGATTAAGGGTATCCGAGAGTTCCGCAATTTCTTTATAGCCAGTTCCTTTAAACTGGGTGGAATAGTCACCAGTGGCCAGCATTTTAGCACTGTTGTTAATGGCTTCAATCGGTCGGGAAATCCATTTGGCAATGATCAGAGCCAAAATAACCGAAAATAAAATCATGAATCCGGTAATGTAATACAATTGAACCCGCAGGGTATTGACCGTCGCATTCACTGGAGAAATGATCGAGTTAAGCACCAGGGTTAGTTCCTCATTGTTTGCAGCGATAATGGTTTTAGAGTAAATAAGGGTATCCTTTTCTTTCTCTTTTTCCTCAGCCGGTGGTTTCGCCTGCTCCTCGACGTTGTTGGTTTGAACCGAATCGGGGGCGAGTTCCGGTTCGGTCTCTTTGGCGTAACCATCGTGGTTATAGTATTGAAATAGTTCGCCGTCATTGCTGGTTACCTCAGAGGGCAGCGATTTTTCATCAAAGGTTGGTTTGCTGTGGATGATACATCCCTTGACAACATGGGAAGAATAGATGGTATCGCCGGAACTTGACAAAACCTTGATGCAAATATCGTTGTTTTCGGAAACGGTGGAGATGATGGTGGCAAGGTTCTCGTCATTAATGCTCTTTTCAATGGTGTTGGCAGTGGCCTTGATTTCATTGATTTTAATACCCTTGTAAAAACTGTTTAAAAAAATCACCTGAAAAAACCAGAGCAGTATCAATAATACGCCGCAAAAGCCCAGTAAAAAAAGAAAAATCTTCCACTTGATGCTGATTTGTCGGGGGGTGTTTTTTTTATGGGATGATGTCTTACTTTTTTTCAATGGTCTAACCTTCGAACCGGTAGCCCACACCCCGGAGGGTGGTGATCAGTCCGGCATATTCTCCGAGACTTTTGCGGAGCAGTTTAATATGGGTATCCAAGGTTCGGTCATCCCCGTAGAAATCATAGCCCCACACCTCAGTAATCAGTTTTTCCCGGGTTAAGGCGATGTTTTTGTTGCGGATCAGATAAAAAATCAGGTCAAATTCTTTTGGTGACATCTCAATGTTCTCGTTATCGATGAGGACTCTTCTGGCGGTAAAGTCAACGGTCAGGCTGTCCTTGACAAAGATGTCATGCTCCTGGGGTTGATCCCGGGCGGTTCGTTTCATAATGGCATCGATGCGCATCATCAATTCTTTGGGCGAAAAGGGTTTCACCACATAATCGTCAATGCCCAGCTCAAAACCATGAATCTTGTCATATTCTTCACCTCGGGCAGAAAGCATCAACACCGGAATGTTTTGGGTTTTTCTAATTTCCTTGACGGCAGAAAAACCGTCCAGTTCCGGCATCATAACATCCATAATAATAATGTCAAAGGCTTCTTTGCGACACAGCGCCACGGCTTCCATTCCGTTAGCGGCTTCAATCGCCGTATGGCCTTCGAAAATGGCGTATTTTTTAATCAGTGCTCTGATTTTTTCTTCATCGTCGGTTATTAATATCTTATACATCCACGTCACCTCTTTTTCTCATTATAATATAAATAGGATAATATTGCTAAGTGTTTATTGCGTGAACAGGCTCTGATTAATGGCTGAAAAATTCTTCATAAATTTTATAATTTGTGTGACATCGTCACAGAAAGAAATCGCGAAAGGCGGTAAACTAAGTATAAATCAGAAGCGCTAAAATTTATATCAATAAATGATACAAAGGAAGGATTTATTATGTTAAACTTATTATCAAGAAAATCAGAATCAGTAAATTCAGTTAAAAGAATATCCCCGGATGAGGCTAAAAAACGATTGGATGCCAATGAACCGATTGTAATCCTCGATGTGAGAGAAAAAGCTGAGTATGCGAATAGCCATATTCCGAACAGTATTAATTTGCCGCTGAGTAATATTTTGGCGGTTGGTAAAATTGTTCCAGATAAAAACGCCACCATCTTTGTTTATTGCTTAAGCGGCGGCAGAGCTCAGAGTGCTGCCAGTCAGATGGTTAAGATGGGCTATCAGAACATTTACAATCTTGGTGGCATCAACAGCTGGAAATATGAGACCGTTAGTGGTAGTCATTAAAAACAGAAAAATGAGGTAGGTATGGGAGCTCAAAAGATTCATCCATTATCAAGAAAAGTATTTCTAAAAATATCACCGCCCGGAAATGGGGATATTATTGGTGATCAGGAACGTATTCTTAACGCATTGACTCCGGATTTCGGAGCGGTGCGTTTTTCCCGTCGCCTGCTCAAAAAAGTATATCCGTTGTGCCGGGAGGCCAATTGGGAGATTAGTCTGACTTTGGTTAAAAACGACACCACATGGGAACTAGTGGAACTCGAATCCGGGGATCAGCGGCATCGTCATTTTGGGGTAGCGGTCGATTTAGGCAGTACCTCGGTGGCCATGAAGATGGTCGATTTAAGTACCGGTAAGGTACTGGCTGAAGAAAGTATCTTAAACCATCAGATTGAGTATGGCGATGATATTCTCAGTCGCATCTTTTATGCTAAAAATAAACCGGATCATCTGCTGGCGGTGCAGGAAGCAACGATCAGCACCTTTAATGCCCTGCTACAGCAGCTAGAAGAAGCAACCGGGATTAATGCTCGGGAATCCTGTATTATGGTTGTTTCCGGCAATACCACGATGATTCACTTTTTATTGGGAATTGATCCCTGGCCAATTTTTGAGTACCCCTTCGCACCGGTGTTTAACCACACCGGCTATCTGGATGTCCGGGATCTCGGTCTCAATACCAGTGGTTATCTTTATTGTATGCCCTCGGTTGCCAACTATTTAGGTGGTGATACTGTCAGCGGTCTGTTGATGGCTGGGCTTCACGAAAAAGACGAACTGGGTTTATTTATCGATATTGGTACTAATGGCGAAATGGTGCTAGGAAATAAGCACTTTCTGGTGGCCGGAGCCGGGGCTGCCGGACCAGCACTGGAAGGCGGTATCAGTAAGAATGGCATGAAGGCCACCGCTGGTGCTGTGGACTCAGTGATCATTGCAGATAATCAACTCCGACTGACGACGATCGGCGGGAGACGACCGCTCGGTATTTGCGGCTCCGGGATTGTCGATCTGATTGCCCAGATGTTATTAAGCGGGTGGATTGATTTTTCTGGTCGTTTTAATCCTGAGAAATCGGCTCAGATCGTTAAACGTGATGGCGAATATGGGGTGCTCTACGCCAGTCGGGATGAATCGGGCAATGGTGAGGAATTGCTTTTTACCCAAAGTGATATGAGCCAGTTCATCGACACCAAAGCCGCCGCCAGCACCATGGTTGCTTATCTGCTGGAACGGCTTGGGGTAGAACCGATGGATGTGGATCGTTTATATGTTTCCGGAGCTTTTGGGACTTACATCAATCTGGAGTCAGCCATTACTATCGGCCTTTACCCTGATTTACCCCGAGAACGCTTTGTCTCATTAGGAAACAGTTCCTTGAAAGGGGCCTATGCGCTGTTAACCAATGGCGAGAAAATGGAAGAAGTGGCGATGCTTCAGGAACGGATCGAATATCTGGAGTTTGGAGCCGCCACCGATTTTATCTCGCGGATGTATGCCTCCCGGTTTCTGCCCCATACCGACTTTGATCTCTATCCCACCGTTAAGGCCGCCCTTAGAAAACAGGGACGATTGCGTTAGAAAATAGAGAGTAAAAAAAATAAAAACAAAGGCCCGCGGTGATTGGCATGCCAATCACCGCGGGCCTTATTTAAGAAAAAATCTATTTCTGTTCGATCTGGGGTAGGCTGTCAAAGCCGACTTGGAGATCTTCGTCAGTGGGAACATAGTCGGTCATATTGCCGGCGTTGTAGTTCATATAGGCAGTCATATCAAAGTAGCCGGTACCGGTTAAACCAAAGACGATGACTTTCTTTTCACCGGATTCTTTGCAGGCCAGTGCTTCATCAACGGCAGCTTTAATCGCGTGAGCTGATTCAGGCGCTGGTAGAATGCCCTCAATGCGGGCAAACTGAGTGGCGGCCTCAAAAACTTCATTTTGAGTATAAGATTTAGCCCGGATATAGCCGTCATGGTAAAGCTTGGAAATAATCGGACTCATACCGTGATAGCGTAATCCGCCGGCATGGTTAGGCGAAGGCATGAAGCCGCTGCCCAGGGTGTACATCCGAATTAGCGGGGTCGTTTTACCAGTGTCGCCAAAGTCCAGGGCATAACGTCCGCGGGTTAAAGAGGGGCAGGAGGCTGGCTCGACGGCGACAAAATCAATATTATTTTTACCTTCAATTCGGTCGGCCATAAACGGTGCAATCAGACCCAGTAAATTGGAGCCACCGCCAGCACAGCCGATGATGATATCAGGTTTAATGTCATATTTGTCGCAGGCAATCTTGGTTTCTAACCCGATAATGGACTGGTGTAGACCAACATGGTTTAAGACACTGCCTAAAACATATTTGCAGTTGTCGGTGGTGACCGCCACCTCAATGGCTTCACTGATGGCACAGCCCAGCGATCCGTTGGTGTCAGGGGTTTCGGCTAAGATTTTCCGTCCGGCATTGGTAGTGTTAGAAGGTGAAGCAATTACCTTGGCACCATAGGTTTCCATTACAGCGCGACGGTGGGGTTTTTGTTCGGCAGATACTTTAACCATATAAACCGACAAATCAAGATTATAGTAGGCACAGGCCATTGACAGGGCAGTGCCCCATTGTCCAGCACCGGTTTCGGTGGTTAATGAGGTTAACCCCTGTTTTTTGGCGTAATAGGCCTGGGCAGCAGCAGAATTCAGTTTGTGAGAACCAGAGGTATTGGTGCCCTCATATTTATAATAGATTTCGGCTGGGGTATCCAATTCTTTTTCCAGACAATAAGCCCGAACCAGCGGCGAGGGCCGGAACATTTTGTAGAAATTCTGGATTTCTTCAGGAATTTCAATGGTTTCATCAGTGGTATTCAGTTCCTGATCAACCAGTTCTTCGCAGAATACTGGTAGCAGTTCTTCTTTAGTGCAGTATTCGCCGGTGCCAGGATTGACAAACGGCTCAGGCAGCTCTTTCATTTTGGCTCGGAGATTGAACCAGTATTTCGGCATCTCATCTTCACTTAAATAAATTTTGTAGGGTATCTTTTTCATGGCGCTTTCCTTTCTTTCTGTTGTTAACTCATTACAGACCACAGCCTGTAAATACAAAAAACTCGTCCTCAACTAAACGTAAAGGACGAGTATAACGACTCGTGGTGCCACCTTTTTTCACAGGATCAAACCTGCCTCTGCAGAATACCAACATATTCCTCAACACTGACGTAGTTGTCACGTCATGGAATACTCGGCGTAAGCCTTTGACCATGCCCTCAGCGGTCCATTTGATGGATTGCGTTCTGCAAGGCTCTCAGCCTACCTCGCTCTCTGTCAGTGCATCTTCCACCGTTATCTCCGCATCAACGGTTTGTTTTTATTTAATCTATATTTTAAATTAAAAATTAAGAAAAGTCAATTAGTAAATTCTAATCTTGACAATTATCCGGAAATGAAGTACAATCGATTTGTAAAGAAATTGTAACGAAATGAAATTTCGATCTGAGGATTGAAATGGAAATAGAAATGGAGGATTTATGATAGAAAAAGAGACTAAAAGCCCTAATAAAAGAAAAAAGTCGCTCCTTAAAATAGGTATGGCCAGCGTCATCATCACCTGTGTAGTCGGAACGGCGAGTTCCTTTGTTTTTGCCAAGGAGATCAAGGTCACCGTTGATGACAATGAGCGAGTGCTCAGCGGTGGGATGTTCCAGAATGTTGGCGATGTGCTGGAAGATAACGGCATAAAACTGGATGATCGATATACCGTCAATGTGGATACCAACTCGGTACTGTTTGCGGTTAATCACATTGAAGTGAAAAGCAAAGCCAGTGGCGAGCTGTCATTTGATGGCAAAACGATTATTTATCAGACCGAAGCTGAAACAGTGGGTGATTTGCTTAAAGAATATAACATTGAACTAAACGACCTTGATCGGGTCGAACCGGGACAAGCAACCGCCTTGGCAGATGTTGAGGAAGTTGCGGTGATTCGGGTTCAGGTTGATGAATTGCCAAGCCGACAGGTTATTACCTATACAACTCAGAATAAAGACAACCCGGAAATAGAAGCGGGCAAAACCAAGATTGTCCAGGTTGGGATTGATGGCGAATCCAGTCAGGTTGAACGCGTGCTTTATGAAAACGGCGTAGAAGTCAAACGTGAGATTATCTACGATGAGATTGTCACTGCGCCGATTCCCGAAATTGTTGAAGTGGGAACAAAAGCAGCGGTTGTGCCTCCGGCTCCAGTGGAGGAAGCCCCGCCAGTAGTCGAAACACCAGCAGTGGTTGAAACTCCAGCAGCTGTGGAAACCCCGGTTGCGGTTCAGCCCCCAGTGGTCGAAACACCAGCTCCAACACAAACAACAGCGACCAATACCATACCAGAAGGTGCAGTAAAAATGACGATCCAGTGTACCGCCTATACGGCAACCGGAAATGCCACCGCATCGGGTGTGATGCCAACAGCCAACCATACGGTAGCAGCCTGGAGCGGCCTGCCTTTTGGGACCAAAATTTATATCCCGGCAATGGGTACGACCTATACGGTTGAAGATCGCGGCGGTGCAGTCACTGAAGGAATTGTTGATATTTATATGGATTCCTACGATGCCTGTATTCAGTTTGGCCGACAGAATCTGGAAGCTTATATTGTTTATTAAAATAAATTGAAGATAAAAAGGATGTGCGTCGGCACATCCTTTTTTATCTTCAAAATTTGTTGAAATTAAAAAGCAGAAACCAATCATACGGTTTCTGCTTTATTTTTTTAGGTGTCTTAAGACCAGGGCCCGATAGTCGAAGGGATTGGTGATATCCCGGGAGTAGGGAATGGCAGCGGTATTAAGGGTGACATCAGCTTCAATCGTCTCATATTCTAAAATCAGAGCATTGAAGGCATCGCTAATCTCCTGATTAATCAGTAATTGATTTTTAACGGAAGTGTTTTCCATCAGAATGCTGAAAACACTGCCATCGAGAATATAAATCAGGTGGGTGCTGTAGCAATGGGTTTTGATAATCTTTAAGGTTTTATAGAGGATCTCATCCCAGAGTCTGGAACCATTCATGGTTTTGAGTTCATCCAGATGGCGAATCGTAATCATTTCCAGGGTCAGAATCGTTTCGCCCCGGGAAGCTCGATCCATGGCATATTTAAGATCTTTATAATAGGCTTTTTCAATCGTCAGTCCCGGACTTTCTTCCAGATTATCATAAGAAGCAATTTGCTGTTCCAGATTTTTTTTGAAATGGAACAGCTCGCGGATCTTTCTGATTAATAAGGCCGAACTCCATAAAAGCATTGGGATTACAACCAGCCAGCCAACCTGATACAATTTAAAGGGCACATTGAGGTAGAAAAGCGAAATAAGGGACAACGTGACATAACTGCACAGCAGTAGGATCATAAAAAAGATGCTGGCGCCATAGGGCATGGCAATGGTAAAGATCAGGCAGGTAAATAAAATAAAGACCACCGAGTAATCAATAAAATTAAATTCTGAAGCGGTGAAAATCAGAAAAGCGCCAAAAACCATTAATCCCATAAAGAAAAAAACAAGCGGCGGAACCATATCGGTTAAGCTGGGCTTTTTAGGAAGAGTGTGGTTTGTTGTTTTATCGGCTTTGGGCTTTTTTAGTTTGGCAGCCGGAGCCTTTGTCTTCTTAGCCTTTCCTTTTTTGAGTGGCTGTTCTTTATTTTGGGGAACCACGGTTTCGACAGTCAAAAGCGGTTCTTCAGGATTGACGATCGGGGCTTTTTCCAGTTCAGAAGACTCGACCGAATTTTGGGCTTCGGGAACAGCTTTCGGTGGGGACGGTGTTTCGGTAAATCCGGAATTGAGAATTGCAGCGACCGTGTTTGGCATAGTCGGATCGGTCGCCGGTGATTCAGTTGACATCTCGGAGATCGATGATGTCCGCTCCGATCCATAGGTGTAAGGGGTGGTTCGACCCAATACATTTGACAAGGTAGGCAGTTCTTCCTCCTCATCGCTTTCGCTGATGGGGTTGGAAAAGTCAGCAAAATCATTGAGCGACGATGGTTGATTGGTGAGACGATCGCCATCAAAGGCCAGTCGGTTAGTCCAGGTTTCAAAAGGAGTCGAATTGAGAACGGCCTGATCCAGAGCGTCATCATTTGAGATATCCACACCGGACAGAAAATGTTCGCCGGTTTGGGAGGGCTCCTGGATGGCTACTTCAAAAACGTCGGGACTCACTTCCGGAGAAATGAAACCGTCCTCAATAAGTGAAGCAAGCTTGGCATCAATTCGTATTTCACATTCCTGAATGGTGGCATCCAGATGCTGTTTTTTTTCGAGAATAAGATCCAATTTACTCGGCTGGATTTTGTCATTATTCATAAGTATCCATCGCTTTCGCAAATAAATTTCATTATAATTTCTTTTGGTTATTGACTTTAACATCATAATCGTGGATGATAAAGAAGTTTTTAGAGGTGTTGAGTCATCACAATAAATTTGAAATAGTCCTCTACAACTACACATTATAGCAAAGAATATGCTTTTATTAAAGAGAAAAACGAAAAAAAGACCGTTATTCCTGATCGCGGTTTTTAAAGTAATGATAAAGTAATGATCTCGAATGAAGCGATGCTTATAAAAATGTGATTCTTCATCAAAGGTGATGGCGTAAAAACATAAAAAAACAACGTTTAGACACGTTGCATTATCTACACATATGGATGTGATTAAAGTTGCAACTGGCTGTCATATAAATAAATACTTAGACCCTTTAGCTTTGCGTCCTTACCTTTGGGTAAGTTTGCCGAATATATAATTAATCCCATAATAATACAGATTTCCTATTCAGTCAAGAGCAAGGTCGATTCGGATGGTAAAAGGATGCTTCCCTTTAGAATAATTTTCACCTGGGCCGCTTTTTTCTGGTAAAATAGTGGCAAAATGATAACCGCTAGGGAGAAAAATGATGTCAGGAAAAAAATACTTATCAACAGTTTAACATCTAATTGTTGTTAAAAGAAAAATTTAAAACTGTCTGTTTTGGGGAAGTCAAGCAAGTAATTTCAAGTATCAACTTTTATCTGTGTATATGTGGATAAGTCCTGGGAAAATAATTAACAGGGGCACTGAAACATGGCTGATCAGAAAAGCCCATGTTTAGACACATTTCAGGGTAAAAGTAAATAATTTACAGGACTTATCCACAAACAGTGGATAGAATCGATCGATGTGTGGATAAACGTGTTGATTTTCTGTTAAAACTAAAAAATTAGGTGAATTAGAGGAGCTAATTGTGGATAACTTTTTAAAAAACGGGGAAAGAATTGAAGATTTAGGGCTTAATAATCTGAGGATAATCCAGAATCCGGATTATTTTTGTTTTGGTATGGATGCGGTTTTGTTGTCATGGTTTGTGTCTCGGCGCATAAAAGGATCTCCCCATATCATCGATTTAGGAACTGGGACGGGGATAATTCCGCTATTGCTTTATGGTAAAACAAAGGCGGCCTCCATTACCGGCCTGGAAATTCAGGAGCCTCTGGTGGAGATGGCCAGAAGGAGCATGGCACTCAATGGGTTATCAGCTCAGATCAAAATTATTGCCGGGGATATTAAAGAACCTGGCAGTGAGATTCTTCCTAATGCTTATGATGTCGTGGTCAGTAATCCGCCCTATATGCGGGCAACTGCCGGGCTAAAAAATAATTGTGAAACAAAGACAATTTCACGGCATGAAATTTTATGTAGTATTGAAGATATCCTAGTTTTCAGTAAGCGGATGCTCAAGGATCGCGGCCGCCTGTTTCTGGTCCACCGGCCGGAACGGCTGGGGGATATTATTTCATTGATGCGACTTTATAAAATTGAGGTCAAGCATCTTCAATTTGTTTACCCTTCGATTAAAAAAGAAGCCAATCTGGTCTTGATTGAAGGCCGGAAAAGCGGCAAACCAGGGTTGAAAACAGATGCTCCGCTAATCGTTTATCAAGAAGATGGTGAGTATACCGAGGAAATTTATGATATTTATGGGATGACTAAGCCGGAGAAAGTGGTTAATTTAAAATAAATTTGCTGATTGTTAAAAAACACAATAGCAGTGGCAGATTATTTTTGTGATGGTAGAAATTTTTTATTCAGGAGGAC
>Ga0265295_1005351_pt1 | contig 16439 bp, 18 predicted proteins | sample Munlansysbiofilm_FD_192503 | JGI IMG/M metagenome (GOLD analysis project Ga0265295, IMG submission 192503) | Leachate microbial communities from a municipal landfill in Southern Ontario, Canada - Methane capture system biofilm | ecosystem: Engineered > Solid waste > Landfill > Unclassified ... | reverse complement strand
AGCATCATAAGTCCTTCTGTTAGTATGCCTTTATTGACAGCATATACTCCGAAGGCGAGGACAAGTATCGAGATCATCAGCTTTATAAGATTAAATTGGGTATCTTTACCAACAATGGCATGATATCCTAATACAAATGACAATGTGGCAAATGCCAATATGCCAGCAGTTGATACGAGTACATTCGCATATTCTGCATCGGAGTAAAATATTTTATTGCTGATATAACGCACATATTCTTTTCTTGAAGTAATGGATATCATGGACCACAATCCGAATGTTAGGAATATCACGCCGGCCATCATTACAAATAGTCCGAAGAGGGCGTTGTATTCCGAGTTACTGGTATAATTTACAAACACCGCAAATATCGAGAATATCATCGTTGCAATAGCATAGACATATTGTTTCCTAACATAGAAGATGATCGAACATGCCAAAAATTCTGCAATGAAGAATAAGATTACAATTCCCAACTCGGAATAACTGAATGACAATTCTGCAATAGAGAATATCATTACAGACAATCCCATAAGCATTAACAATACACCTTCTGTGATCTGTCTGACCCTCAGGATAAGGATTGAGAAAATCACTGTAATCGCAGCAAATACCATTTTGATGATATTGAATGTAACATAATCTATATTCAGTCCAAAATAAGGAGCTAAAGATTCCAAACTGGATAATATCAAAAGAATACCGATAACAGTAGAGGCAGCCGTAGGCATGAGCGCATATTGACTGAAATTTACATAATATTCATATTTCAGCGAAGCCTGGCCATCTTTCACATACCTGAATTGTGATCGGTTTTAAAAATGATTGTTATCATATTATTTGAAATCGAATCATAATAACGGTATTATTGTCGATAATGCCTCAGAACCATAATTCTGTATCCATTCTAAAGTTCCGCGGAACACATATTCAACACCCATTGCAGCGATAAGCAGACCTATGATCTTAGACAATATGTTGATCGTATGCTCCCCGACATATTTCATTATGATCGGTGCACCTCTCAATACCATCCATACAAAAGTCAAGGCTATTATACCTGCCACTATGACCGGAAGAATCCCATATTCATTGGAAAATATGACTGAAGCCGTGATGACACCAGGTCCGGTCAGAATAGGTGTAGCGATTATGATCCAAGCCGCGCCCTTTTCGCCACCCAGCTTATACATATTGAGTCCGAATATTATCTCCATGGACATCAAGATCAAGATCAGACCACCAGCTACGCGGAAACTCTCCATCGTGGTGCCGAATATATCCATCAAGTTAGGGCCGACGAACATGAACACGAATAGAAGTATGGCCGCTACTAATATCGATTTGTTAGCGTAGGATTTGATTACCTTATCATCTAATCCTTTGGTTATGGATAGGAATACAGGTAAACTCGCAAATGGATCCAATATAAAGAACAATGATACAGATAGTGTTATTATAGTTGCGACATCCATAAATCACCCATTCCTAACCCACGATATAGAGTTTTCTCTGGAACACTATAAAACTATACTTTAGATGAATTGAGATCAGAGAAATCCCTTATAAGTCAACACTTCGGTATCGTAGATGTTCTTGATCGCACCATATCCTAATATCAATCCAACAATGATTATCGGCACACCAACAGTATAATAAATAATGTCTCCGGAAAGGAATGGATACATCGAAAGTGCAAAGAACATCAGTCCCCCAACTGCACACATAGACCAATATTTTTCTTTATACGCAATTATACATGCAAATAGCATTCCTATACCGAACATGATATCCAATATCTCTACTCCACCCAACCCTTGTGCCAGTGCAGAAGCTGAAAAAGTAAATGTGGATGATCCGAACATCAGAGACATCATACCCGAAGTTATGTTGCCTCCCCAAAATGCCAAAACTGCATAATAAATGATGATGGCGGACATGATTATCTTCGCTACGTTATACGGAATGTAATCTATTGTCATGAAATGAAGTGTATTGTTCAGATAATACAATCCAACCATTATAGATAGCAGTGACATTATGACAAATCCTGCTGAACTCACAGATTTAGCGGCATTCTTCGCCCTTATATCATTCTGCCAAGAATATCTCTCCTTGTCAGTGCATAAAGCATACCAAACCGATACACCGTGTATTAGAAAAAATACACCCGTAAGGGCACAGGTGATACCCATCACTATCGAATTCGCATCTCCAGAAAATAAGGAGTGTATCGTGAATCCTACGCCTCCGATGAATGTTCCGCAGAATAACAGATAATCTTTCCTGCACATGAATACGAAAGATATGAATAACAACGTTATTCCTATCAAGACGTCCATTATTATCAATCCGTTATTTCCAGTAATTAGCGCTGTTACTGAGAATACCGCGGTTGATGTTCCAATGAGGATCATGGATAATCCTTCAAGAACGGATTTCTTATTCAGAGTGTACATTCCCAGGACAAGTACGAAACTCATCATTATTGCCTTGGTAAGATTGTATGTATCATTATTTAATATGGTGAAATTCAATACTACATTGAGATAGTACACACCTATGACGATCATCAACATTCCTAAAAGTATCATTCCAGGAATGATGGCTCCATAGCTATCTCTGTTGTGATATCCATGAGGTGTGAACGGCACGTTCATATTGCCCACATGATGTTTTGCCGATATAACTATTGACTCGTTTTCATAAAGACATTGATTTTATTGTGAACAATTATTCTTCTTTCATCTCGATGAAGTTCTTTTTCGGTTCTCCGCATATAGGACACACCCAATCTTCAGGTAGATCCTTCCATTTAGTGTTGGGCGCAATTCCATCTGAGGGAATCCCTATTGTCTCATCATAAATGAAACCGCAAACTGGACAAACATATTTCGTCATTTTTAATCACTCTAATATCGATTATATGATATTTAATAAAGCCATACCTTGACGAAAATCGCTTTCAAGATATGGCGATATTGTTTTCAATCCATTTCGGCTTCCTCGAATTGACTGTTGTACAGATTGCAATAGAAACCGCCGTCCGCAAGAAGCTGTTTGTGAGTTCCACTTTCGATGATGCTTCCATTTCTCATAACAAGAATAAGATTCGCATTCTTGATCGTTGAAAGACGATGAGCTATCACGAACGATGTACGTCCTTCGGTGAGCTTGTCCATAGCTTCTTGAATGTGTTTCTCCGTCCTTGTATCAACGGAACTTGTAGCTTCATCTAATATCAAAAGCGGTGCATTCTCGATCATTGCACGTGCGATGGTTATCTGCTGTTTTTGTCCTGCAGATAAGGTTGTCTTGTCGCTCAGGACAGTATCGTAACCGTCTGGAAGGGTCATTATAAAATGATGGATACCTACGGATTTAGCTACTGCTTCGACCTGTTCTTCTGTGATCCCCTCTTTGCAGTAGATGATATTATCACGAATTGTTCCATCAAATATCCATGTATCTTGCAATACCATACAGAACAAATCGTGAACGTTCTCACGTGTGAGTTCTTTTGTAGATACTCCGTCTATCAGGATATCTCCGCTGTTTACCTCATAAAAACGCATTAGAAGGTTCACCAACGTGGTTTTGCCAGCGCCGGTTGGTCCGACGATGGCTATCTTCTGTCCTGCCTTTATGTTGGCTGAGAAGCCGTGAATGACCTCTTTATCAGGCGAATAACCGAAATGAATCTCCCGGAATTCCACATCTCCCTTGACATTTTTAAGAACGGTTTTCTTCTCGCTTTCATCGTTGAGTTCGGGTTCTTCCAGGAATTCAAACACACGTTCTGTAGCTGCTGCTACGGACTGCATACCTGTGACAGCCTGTGCAATCTGCGAAAGAGGCTGTGTGAACAGACGTACGTATATCATGAATGCCACGATTATGCCGAATGATATCGCGCCGTTCAAAACCAATATCGCACCTACGATACATACTGCGACATATCCTATGTTGCCTATGAAATTCATAAGAGGCATCATCAGTCCAGAAAGGAATTGTGATTTGAATCCGCTTTTGAACAGATTATCATTGATTGCATCGAACTTTTCCTTTGCCTGCTTTTCTCCGTTGTATACCTTTACAATGTTGTGGCCGGAATATATCTCTTCCACATGACCATTCATTGCACCGAGGTTCTTCTGTTGGATTGCAAAGTATTTCTGAGATCTGCCCATTATAAAGAACATCAGTCCGAATCCTACCAATGTTGACAAGACTACAGTGGCCATCATGGTGAGGTTGGTCACAGTCATCATTATCAATGAACCGACGAGAAGAGTTATTGCTGTAACCAGAGTGCTTATGCTCTGATTCATCGACTGACCGATGGTATCAGCATCATTGGTCACACGACTCAGCACATCTCCTGTGCTAGAACTGTCAAAGTATTTGAGTGGAAGACGATTGATTTTCTTTGAAATATCATCACGTAGATTCCTTGCTGTTCTTTGCGACACTGTAGCAAGAATATATCCTTGTAAGAACGAAAGTATAGCACTTATTCCGTAGATAATGATAAGGAACACACCTATTGCGCTTATTGCGCCGAGATCCGTAGTACCTGAAATAATACCTTCTTCAATAATATTGGTAATATCACTGAGTTTATTAGGTCCTACAAGTGTCAGCATCGTTCCTATTGCTGCCAGTATGACCGCTCCTATGAAGATCACTTTGTAGGATTTCATGTATACGAATAGTTTCTTCCATGCGATCTTGAAATTCTTGGCCTTTTCTACAGGCGCTCCTAGACCGTGACCAGGGCCTCTACCGGGAAGAACGTTTCTTCTTTCACCGTTATCATCGCTCATACACTCAACTCCTCTTCTGAGAGTTGCGAACTGGCTATCTCATAATATACGGGGCATGTCTTCAACAATTCTTTGTGTTTACCGATACCTACGATACGTCCCTCATCGATAACAACGATCTTATCAGCATCCATTATGGTACCGATCCTTTGTGCTACGATCAAACTTGTAGTACCTCCAGTCTCTTTCTTGAGAGCATTCCTGAGCATGTGGTCTGTCTTGTAATCCAACGCAGAAAACGAATCATCAAAAATGTAGATCTCTGGTCTCCTGCATACTGCACGTGCTATGGAAATACGCTGTTTCTGTCCTCCTGATACATTTGTACCACCCTGCGATATCAGACTATTGTACTTTCCTTCCATCTTCTCAACGAAATCAGTACTCTGTGCTATTGATATGGCTTTACGGATATCTTCTTCGGTATCGAATTTACTTCCATATGTGACGTTGGATGATACCGTACCTGCGAATATCACGGCTTTTTGCGGAACATATCCCATTTTACTGTGAAGTGCATCTTGAGTGTATTCACGTATGTCCACGCCATCGATGGTTATCTGTCCTTCAGTGACGTCATAAAAACGTGGTACTAGATTCACAAGTGTGCTCTTACCGCTTCCTGTGGAACCTATGAATGCGACCGTCTCTCCTTTGTGAACATCGAAACTCACATCCTTGAGAACATAATCCGATGCGCCTGGATATTTGAATCCGACATTTTTGAATGATATTTCTCCTACTTCATTATTGGGTGCAGTTGTAACGGTTCCATCAAGGATCGTGGATTCTGTGTTTATGACTTCTTCCACACGTCTTGCAGCTACCGTTGCACGCGGAAGTATCATGAATAAGATTATCAGCATCATGAACGCCATGACTATCTGCATGGCGTATGCAGAGAACACAACCATATCTGAGAACAATGTCAATTGAGAAGCTGTACCAGCAGATGATATTAATATTGCCCCTATCCAATAAACAGATAAAGATAGGAGACTCATTATTGTCGTCATTGACGGCATCATCACGGACATTGCACGAGTTGTGAATAGATTATTCGCCGTCAGGTCTTCATTAGCTTGATCGAATCTATTTTCCTGATATCCTTCAGCATTGTATGCGCGTATAACACGGATTCCCGTAAGATTTTCTCTTGTTGTACGATTGAGATTATCTGTCAGCCACTGTATCTTCTTATAACGCGAAGTGACAAAGAACATCAATAGACCGATTATCAAGATCAGCACGAATACAGCAACAGATGTTGCTGCTGTCCACTGCCAACTTTTTCCCGAAATCTTTATTATTGCCCAAACAGCCAAGATAGGTGCCTTTATGGTAATCTGAAGACCCATAGCAAGTGCCGTTTGTATCTGTGTTATGTCATTTGTAGAACGCGTGATCAAACTTGCAGTGGAGAATTTATTTATCTCCTCCATAGAAAATGATTCTACTTTATCAAATTGCAATTCACGAAGACGTTTTGATAATGATGTTGCTACCCACGTGGCCATATAACCTACGATGATGGATGACACAAGGCTTCCGAGTGCGCATGCGATCATGCCCCAACCCTCAGCCATAACCATATCCGATGTTCCGTGTGTGGATATTATGTTAGTTATAGCAGACATGTACCCAGGGATCTCCAGGTCAAGATAGACTTGCAGTCCGATCAGGACGACACATGCAACTATGATGCCCCATTCCTTTCCTTTGAGGTATTTAAGTATCATTCTGAATCCTTCTTGGCCTCATGGTAACTTTTATCGTCCCCGAGTTCACTCTTTATTTTCGTATATATCTTACTCATTATCGATTTCAGTAATATGGCCTCTTCGTCAGTCAGACTACCGAGTAATTCATCACTGATTTCATGCATTGATTTCTATATCAAAACCTCAGCTTCATGACCTCTTTCGGTAAGCACAAGTTTGTATTTCTGAGGATACTCACTTATGTTGTCAACGAATCCTGTCTCCATAAGTTGCTTCACCGCACGAGTGGTCAGTGCTTTGTCAACAGACCTCTCTGCAGTAAGGTCTTTCATAGACGTTCCTTCGTTTTTGCCTATTGAAACTATGAAAAAACTCTGAGATGCAGTAATGCCCATTGATTCTATTTTAGAATTCATCTTTTTATCCATATATGATTTCATCAGGTGTGGTATAAAGATATCATGCAGCCCTATATTCATACCAGTTGACATATCAACAACATATTTAACCGTTGACATATCAACGTACATAACGATAACTTAATTTACACAGTGTAAACATTTATTATAGCAAAACACATCGTGGAGCGTAATTATGGACCTGAAATTCAAGCGGGCACGCAGCAAAGAGAATAAAGAAAAGAGATTTTCAGATATACTTGACGTGTCCGTAGAATTGTATGACAAATTACGTTATCCCGGTTTGACTTTCGAAGAAATATCAAAAAGATTGAATATCACGCGTCCCGCGATATATAAATACTTCAAAACAAAGGATGAGATTCTTGTAGAAATACTTCTTAGAGATTTTAGTCGCCTATGTGATGATCTTTTAGATAATTTTAATCCTTCTGTAGAATATACGAAAGAAGAGGTCGCTGCATTATGGACCGATGTCATGATGAAGAACAAGAGAGTCATGGATGTTTTGTCACTTCATTCTTCGTCCATTGAAAAGATGATTTCTGCTGAATATAACAGCGGACCAGAAAGTATCATAAAAAAATATATTGAGATACTTAAAGAATTAACAAAACGTCTTATTCCCGGCATCGATGATGATACTGCCGTTGATTTCATCTTATATCAGATATCGTTTGCTGTGGGTCTATATCCATTCATGAAAATAAAAATGAATGATAGCGATCCAAACAAGGAGATATTTAGATTTAACAGGATATATCGTGAGAATATTCTTATAAAATTGGAATCGATGAATTGATTTTAATTAAATTTCCATGCTGTCCGGATGACGGCATGGAAAAAGAAAATGATGAATACAAAAAAAAGTTCAGTTCTTTGCATTTTTCTCTGCTTTTACCTTCGCCTTCTCTGCTTTCTTTTTTGCGCTGTTCTGTTTCATTTCTGCCATTTTGTCTTTGAAGCTCATTTTTGTTACCCCCTTGCATGTTCTGCAAGTTAAATTACACATAGTAATTAAAGTATAAATAAGTTACTTAATGTAAATTAAAAAAAGAAAATCATAAAAGATGTTAATCGATAAGAATGATGTTTCGATGCGTTAATTATACAGATTATCATAATCAATGAAGAGAACGTAAAAGCAAAATCGTATTGTGAATTATTTTATCTTCCATTTGATAAAAATTCTCAAGACCACTTTTCAAGAATACAATCAAAACACCACGCATCAAAAAGAGGGGTTTTATCAGATATTATTCAAATTGATGTCCGTATACAATAAAATGTGTTCAGATTATCAATAACATCGCAAAGAATAAAGATGTCCCTTTTGAAACTATTTATTTTGAAACGACAGAACAAGCTCAAAATGCACATGCGCCCTTCACATCATATAGTTTGTTCCACAATGGTGAATTTATGACGAACGGATATTATCCGATAAGAAATTCGAAAAAATTATGCGGACGTATGTGAATAATTGATGTTTGGATGACAGAGAGATACAATCTCTCCGTCTATCATAAAACGAAGATATACTATCGAAAATTAGGATAGTTTACTTGATCTTCTTCTCGAGCTTAGCAAGTTTTTTCTTTGCACCGTTATCTCCAGAGTTTACCTGTTGAGTGAGTTTCTCTGCTTTCTCTTTCTTCACTTTGTTCTGTTTTGATAACTGTTTTTTGCTCATCGCCATGCAATAGTCACTTGACCCCGTCTTGGATTACGCCCTATTTAGATTTTTGCTTTTTAAAAACCAATTGAACAAATAGAAATAATCGATCATTTTTCGGAGACATTGTAAACATGATATGGTTTCACATCTCAAATATCACGAATCGCATCCTTCATAGATTTCACATATTCACCTATGTGAGAAATAGAATCTCTACCTTCTTCGGCAACGATCTTGATGATGGCGCTTCCTACGATAACACCGTCGCTCAAATCAGCCATTTTCGCCGCTTGCTCCGGCTTTGAGATACCGAATCCAACCGCACAAGGGATATCCGTACTCTTCCTTACCAGTTTTACCATTGATCCTATATCCGTGGTTATCTCGGTCCTTGTGCCTGTGACTCCTAAAGAAGAGACTATGTATACAAACCCTTTAGCCTCTTTGGCTATCATCGATATACGATCTTCGGATGTGGGTGCGATCAATGATATGAGGTCTAATCCATATTTACGGCATATCGGATCGAACTCATCCTTTTCTTCGAATGGTACATCTGGTAAAATCAGGCCATTGATGCCGATATCCCTGCATATTGAGATAAACTTATCAGAATCATAAGAGAACACCACATTCGCATATGTCATGAACACGATAGGCACTTTGATATCCTTACGTATCTCCCGGACCATATCGAAGATCTTGTCAGTTGTGATCCCGTTTTTCAAAGCACGTACATCGGCAGCCTGTATCACAGGTCCTTCCGCTGTCGGATCCGAGAAAGGAATTCCCAATTCTATGAGGTCCGCACCATTTCTGACCATTTCCTTTACTGCTTTTTTAGTTGTCTCGATGTCTGGATCCCCGCATGTGATGAATGCAATGAATGCTTTACCGTTGGCAAATGCGTCTTTGATATTGCTCATTCTTCAACATCCTCCCCTCTATATCTTGCGATGGCTGCACAATCCTTATCGCCACGACCTGAGAGTGTAACTACCAATATGTCATCCTTTTTCATATCTGGAGCTATCTTCATGGCATATGCTAAAGCATGTGCTGATTCTATTGCGGGGATTATACCCTCCATTTTCGAAAGATATTCGAAAGCATTGACTGCTTCCTCATCTGTAATTGGAACATATTCTGCCCGATGAATATCATGTAACCACGCATGCTCAGGTCCAATACCGGGATAGTCCAATCCTGCCGATATCGAATAAACAGGAGCGATCTGACCATATTCATCTTGACAGAAATAAGATTTCATTCCATGAAATATCCCCACGCGTCCGGTATTTATGGTGGCGGCGGTCTCAAATGAATCTATTCCGCGTCCTGCTGCTTCACAACCGATCAAACGAACATTCTCGTCGTTGATGAACTCGTAGAATGAACCGATAGCATTGGAACCTCCTCCGACACATGCTATTATCGCATTTGGAAGTCTGCCTTCTTTTTCCATGATCTGCTGTTTTATCTCTTTACCTATCACACTTTGAAAATCCCTGACTATCATCGGGAACGGATGGGTCCCCATAACAGACCCGAGACAAAAATGAGTATCCTCTATGCGATTTGTCCATTCGCGCATAGCTTCGGAAACAGCATCTTTGAGTGTTCCGGTACCTGATTCCACAGGGATCACTTCGGCTCCTAGAAGCCTCATCTTGTAAACGTTGAGAGCCTGACGTTCCATGTCGTTCTTGCCCATGAATACTACACACTCCATTCCCATCAACGCAGCTGCCGTAGCAGTAGCCACTCCATGCTGTCCAGCCCCGGTCTCGGCTATCAAACGGGTCTTACCCATCTTCTTAGCCAATAATGCCTGTCCCAGCACATTGTTTATTTTATGTGCGCCAGTATGATTCATATCCTCACGTTTCAAATAGATCTTCGCACCGCCCAGATCATTTGTCATCCTTTCTGCAAGATACAACCTGCTGGGCCTTCCTGCATACTCTTTGAGGAGCTTATCTAATTCAAAAACAAATTCCGGATCCGTTTTATAATGACCATATGCTTTCTCTAATTCGATGACCGCATTCATCAGGGTCTCTGGTATATACTGTCCCCCGTATTCTCCGAATCTTCCTTTCTTCGTCATTTATTCATCTTCTGTATTAAATCTAACAGCATCTATGAACTGCTTCATCTTCTGACTGTCCTTGCTTCCATCCGTCTCTACTCCGGAACTTATATCAACGGCATAAGGGTGGAATGATCTTACAACCTCAGATACGTTGTATGAGTCTAATCCTCCTGCAAAGAAAAACGGACGACAGTCCTTATCTATGAAAATTCTATTGAATTGTTCACCTGTACCACCCGTTCCGTTATCAAACAATATTATATCAGCAGCAGATAAGATCGCTTTCTCGAAATCATTCCTGTTACTTATTCCGAATGCTTTCATTATTGGTACGTCTATCATTTTGCGTATCGTCTCTATGAACGCATCATCTTCATTACCATGTAGCTGTACTATGTCGATAGTTCCGTTTTTCACCAATTCTACTATGAATTCAGCAGAATGATCAACAAATACTCCGACACTTAGTATCCTGCGATCCATTAAAGAACGTAGATTGGCTGCTGTTTCGGGCGTGACATATCTGTGGCTTTTATCATAGAATACAAATCCTGCATAATCAGGTAGCAATGCATTGATGTATTCCACATCCTGAGATGTCCTGATGCCGCATATCTTGATCTTTGTCATAGAACACCTTTCAATTCATCGAGTTTTCTCTTTTTATCATTAGCACGCATCAGCGTCTCTCCGACGAGCACACCGTTTACTTTGGATGCGCGAAGAATATCCACATCATTAGAACTGTTTATACCGCTCTCGGCTATGAATAGGATATCTTTTGGTACCATCTCTCTCAATCTCCTGCTGTTATCGATATCGATGGTGAAATCGCTCAGATTCCTATTGTTTACACCTATTATCCTTGCACCCGCGTCTATTGCAGATGATATCTCTTCTGCGTTATGTGCTTCTACTAATGCAGAAAGACCCAGATCATCGCAGATTCCTATATATCTATTAAGATCGTCGTTATCTGTTATCGAACATATCAGCAATACTGCCGAAGCACCGAGTGTCTTTGCTTCGTAGATCATGTATTCATCAACTGTGAAATCCTTTCTCAAACATGGTATTGATACGACCTCTGATATCTTCTTCAAATGTTGATTGTCTCCTAAAAACCATTTTGGTTCAGTTAATACAGATATGCATGAAGCGCCGGCGGCCTCGTATTCCTTAGCTATTTTTTCAAATTGATATTCTGTTGTTATCTTTCCTTTAGACGGAGAAGCTTGTTTGCATTCACATATGAAAGATATGTCATCGTTAGATAGAGCTTTCTCAAACAGGAATCCGTTATCACATTCCATAGACAATGCTAAGGTTTTCATTTCTTCAAGGGACACATATTTTTTGGATTCACTGACACGGACCTTCGCATATTCTGCTATCGTCTGTAGAATGTTCGTCATGTGTATATCACGCGTTTGAGACTTCTATGAATTCTTCTAATTTCGAAACAGCTGCACCACTGTCTATAGTCTTCATTGCAAGATCTATACCGTGGCCTATGTCAACTGCCTTGCCAGCCAGATACAATGCTGAACCTGCATTTATTAATACAGCATTACGACAGGTTCCCTTGTCTCCATTCAATATAGAATGAGTTATAGCTGCATTCTGAACAGGTGTTCCTCCGACAAGTTCTTCTTTATTACCTATCGGGAGACCGAAATCTTCAGGAGATATCTCGAACGATCTGTGATGCCCATTCTTTATCTCGCAAACTGTAGTCGGGGCGCAGATAGAAATCTCATCTAATTTATCCTGTCCGTAGACTACCATTCCGTGTTCTACACCTAATTTGATCAGTACTTTTGCCAAAGGCTCTACCAAAGACTCACTGTATACTCCTAGAAGTTGCATGGACGGCGATGCCGGATTAGTCAGAGGGCCCAAGATATTGAACACCGTACGAAATCCCAATTCTTTCCTTATTGAACCGACATACCTCATCGATGTATGATATTTTTGTGCAAAAATGAAACATATTCCTATTTTATCTAGCATTTCAACACATTTCTGAGGTGAGAGATCTATATTCACTCCCAATGCCTCTAAACAATCAGCTGTTCCGCATTTCGATGAGGCTGCACGATTTCCATGTTTTGCTATCTTTACACCGGCTGCTGCAGCCACCAATGCAGATGTGGTCGAGATATTGAAGCTCTGTGATCCATCACCGCCTGTACCGACTATATCCATAACATTGAGATCGTGCTTGACCTTCGTGGAATGTTCTCTCATAGCCGCAGCGCAACCTGTTATCTCGTCTATGGTCTCTGCATTGGTATTCTTTGTACTCAACGCAGCGAGAAATGCCGCATTCTGAATCTGAGTTGTCTGCCCAGTCATGATCTCATTCATTACCTGATAGGCTTCATCATATGTGAGATCCTTTTTATCGACTATCTTGATTATTGCTTCTTTAATCATGATATCCTCTCTTTATCATTTTGAGGAAGTTGCGCATCATTTGTTCCCCATTGGGTGTCATTATAGACTCCGGATGGAACTGAACCCCATAAACGTCATAACTTCTGTGGCACACAGCCATGACCTCCCCATCATCACTCTTGGCTATTGTTCTAAGACATGAGGGGAGAGTTTCCTGAACAACTGCAAGAGAGTGATAACGTGCTACCGGAACACTTTCCGGACATTCTCTGAATATTGGACTTTCAGTGTATAATCTCACAATCGACTGTTTACCGTGCATCTGTGTTTTTGCATACGATACAGTTGCGCCATAGGCCTCGCATATGGCCTGATGTCCGAGACAAACTCCCAATATCGGTATGCTCTTTCCAAATCTGCGTATTACATCTATACATATGCCTGCATTTTCGGGCCTTCCTGGTCCGGGTGACAATACTATCGCAGCCGGGTTCATTTTCTCGATCTCATCGAGTGTTATCTTATCATTTCTGACAATTTTTATGTCAGGATCTATAGAACCGATCAGTTGATACAGATTATAAGAAAAACTATCATAATTATCAATAAGAAGTATCATCCTTATTCCTCCGACATTTTGAGTGCTTTTACTACTGCGGCCGCCTTGTTTATGCATTCCTGATGTTCTTTCTCAGGTACTGAATCAGCAACTATCCCTGCACCGGTCCTTATAAAGACCTTTCCGTTCTTTTTGTATGCTATTCTGATTGCGATACATGTATCCAGATTTCCAGTGAAGTCGATATACCCTATGGCTCCGCCGTATATTCCGCGTTTATTGTTCTCAATGTCATTTATCAGCTGACATGCTCTTATCTTAGGTGCTCCGGAAAGCGTTCCTGCAGGCAATACGGCATCCAATGCATCGAGTGCATCGAATTCTTCACGTATTTCTCCGCGAACTGTAGAACCTATGTGCATCACATGAGAAAAGCGTTCTATGGAATGATATTTTTCTACCTTGACCGTACCGAATTTGCTTATCTTGCCGATATCGTTCCTTCCGAGGTCTACAAGCATATTATGTTCTGCAAGTTCTTTAGTATCAGATAAAAGGTCCATTTCCAAAGCTTTGTCTTCTTCTTTCGTCTTTCCTCTCGGACGTGTGCCTGCCAGAGGGAATGTATGTAAGATCCCGTCCTTGAGTTTGACCAATGTTTCGGGGGATGCACCAGCCACTTCCATATCTGAACCTGAGAAGTAGAACATATACGGAGAAGGATTAAGTTTTCTCAATGCACAATATGTATTGAGCAGACTTCCTTCGTATTCAGCTTCCAAACGATTTGATAGGACCATCTGGAATGCATCTCCCTCTCTGATGTGGCGCTTTGCTGTCTCAACCATAGCGCAATATCTTTCCTTGTCGAAAAGAGGTTTCAATTCAGTCAGCATCTTTCCTGGTTCGTCCTCTTTCTGTTTGCCGTTGTTCACAAGGTCTACCATCTGCTGCAGATCTAACACGGCCTTGTTGTAATTCGTCTCAACATCAGAAAGATCGATATTCACGATGAATACGATCTTATTTTCCAGATTATCGAAGGCGATGACCTTGTCGAAAAGCATTATATCTACATCTTTGAATCCTTCAGTATCTTCAGCATCCAGATTCAATATGGGTTCAGAATATTTCAGATAATCATATGAGAAATATCCAACGAATCCTCCCGAAAAAGGAGGAAGGTAATCCATACGCGGACTCCTGTATTCATCTAATACTTGTCCTATGTATTTTCCAGGATCATTTGTTTCAAATGATAACGCATCCACCTTCATATTTCCATTTACACATGTTAACGACATCTTTGGATCATAACCTAAGAAGGTGTATCTTCCCCATGTTGCATCATTTTCCACAGACTCCAATATGTAGCAGTGGCTTGAAATGTTCTTTAAAATGCGAAGGACATCGATCGGCGTCTTTTCGCCAGAAGGGGTCTCTGTGCTAACGGGTGCTGTTTTATATGCACCTCTGTTGGCCAATTTCCCTATCTCTTCAATACTGGGGCTGATCATTTTATTACTTCCTCAACGACATCAGACACTAGAAATGCAGGTTCTAATGCCTTCTATAATAACCTTAAACATACATCATGTATATATTTAACTACATTGATGTATGTTTTAGTTCATCTATAATTTTATCAACCTAGAAACAATCAAATGCCATTAGAAAGTATTATAATGAAATAGCGTGGCCGATATATTGTTCAAAAATTACAGATAACCTCGTCTAAATGTGCAAGGAAAAGTTCTTTGAATTCATTATATTCACCGAGTCCCTTTATCACGCAGTGCACGTTATAACCATGTCTCTTCAAAATACATTTCAATGAGTCACTGTCATCGCCAGCCATATCATTACTAGCATGATCGCCCGCAACCAGCATGAACGGGAAAAGAACTACATTTTCATACCTTTTTTCTTTCATGAGTTCGATGGTGTCTTCAAACGAAGGAAATCCTTCAACGGTTGTAACGTGAACATCTTGGTATCCGTTTAATCTGAGCTTCAAATATAATTGACTGTAAACGGCATTTGAAAAATGCTCGCTACCATGTCCCATTAGAATTACAGCTGTATCCTTACCTGCGATACTATGAGCTTCCGCCACCAATGAAGAACCTATTGCGTAAACAACATGATCAAAATCTTCTTCTGTCGTAAGCAAAGGTTTTCCCAATGATAATGAATCAAATGACCCTTTGTATTCATCAACTATTCTGACTACATCATCATATTCTAATCCGTTCATGATGTGTGTCGGTTGTACGATCACATCTTTAATGCCGTCAGAAACAAGTCTTTCCAAAGCATCGGACACATAATCTATTCTTTCGTTATCACGTTCTGCTAATTTCTTGATGATCATCTTACTTGTGAAAGCGCGTCTCACATCCCAATCAGAATATTTATCTGCTATCATCGATTCGATTGCTCCGATTGTCCTCGTGCGACTATCGTTATAGCTTGTTCCGAAACTAACCACAAGTATTGCTTTACTGACTGATATCATATCTATCAGTTGGAAATATAATCCAACATAAATAACGATAACGTAACGTATCGGCATTCAGACACAACATAAATGATAAAAAACATCTTTGAATTAAAAAAATTGGTTCTTCAGGAATTTGTGTGGAAACGTTTGGATAAGCTCTTCACGAAAGCATCTTTATTGGGTCCCGCAGCGGTCCTCCGGACCCTGCCGGACCGGAAAGGTATTGTGAGGTGTGCGT
>Ga0265295_1005350_pt1 | contig 16441 bp, 13 predicted proteins | sample Munlansysbiofilm_FD_192503 | JGI IMG/M metagenome (GOLD analysis project Ga0265295, IMG submission 192503) | Leachate microbial communities from a municipal landfill in Southern Ontario, Canada - Methane capture system biofilm | ecosystem: Engineered > Solid waste > Landfill > Unclassified ... | reverse complement strand
AATATACATCACGCAGGGCTGCTCTGGCTACATGAAAACCTGATAGGAAAGGGAAATCACTCAGGCGGGAATGTATGCCGTCAATTGTAACCACAAGGTATTCATCCCCTATTTTCACAACGCCGGAGTCATCAAGCTGGGAACTGTCAACCACAGCGCCCGTATTGCCTATAACCTCTCCAAGCTTGGAATGAACGTAAAAGTCCCCTGTGCCCCTTGAACCTACTCCGAACTCTCCCATGGAAACTCCTGAAAGAGTCGAGTTTAATACATCCCCTTCCGTGTGGAGAGTCGCTTTTGCTTCACAAATGACCGCAGCAGCAATCTCATGAGCCCTTTCGGGGTTGATGTTCTTTATTTCAAGAATTCTTGAGGCAAGCTGTGTCTCAAGCCCGACTTCATTCGAAGGGTCTTTCCTGAGAGCCCGTTTTGCATAACCTTCTATATCCATAGTAACCATCCTCTCGCATATTCTGTCACTGCTTTGAAAGATACAGGACAGATAGTTCTAGAATTCACGCATAATTTCTGACTGAATTTTAATGAAGAATACCCCGGAGTTCAAACTTAACCACAGAAAAAACGAGAAATAAAAGTTTAGTGAAAAACCGAAGTACACTTATCAGAGACATAATTTCAACACATTTCAACAAAGTTTTTCAAAATCTTCAACCCTGTAGCTCCACTTTTCTCAGGGTGGAATTGGGTGCCCATAACATTGCCTTCCGAGTTCACTACGGAGGCTGAAAAATCCAGCCCATATTCACATGACACAAGGGTATTTTCCTCAGCTGTGTCCACATAATAAGAATGTACGAAGTACACGAAAGAACCGTCAGGAATGCCTTTAAACAGAGGGTGATCCTGTTTGATCCTGATATTGTTCCAGCCCATGTGAGGCACTTTCAGTTCAGATTTAGGAAAACGAAGTACTCTGCCCTGAATAAGATCGAGACCATTAGTCAGCCTGCCTTCCTCGGAGGAACTCATCAAAACCTGTTGTCCGAGACAGATCCCGAGCATTGGTTTCCCCGAGTCTGCAAATTCCGCGATAATTCCTTTGAGAGGGATCAGACACTTCATTGCATCTATAAAAGCTCCAACACCAGGAAGAATAATGCCATCTGCTGCCAGGATCTCTTCAGGGTTCCCGGAGATTGCGGGACTTGCTCCGACATGTTCAAGCCCTTTTTGAACACTCCTGAGATTTCCAAGCCCGTAATCGATAATCACGATTCTTTTCATAGCTCTAACAAACAAAGTTAAAATAGATTAAGCTTACGAGCAAAGGATTTGAAAAGTTGAGAAGAAATGAAGAAATAGAAAGATTAAGAAAAATACACCTGAAAAGTATAAAAATAAAAATTTCAGGTCAGTATCTGTCTGCAGAAAGATTACAGGGCATTTTCTCCTGTTCAAAAATCACCTTGTACCTGCCACAGCGAACACATTCGTAACGTTTTTCGAGCACCGTTGGCCGACAGCAGAGCGCTCCGCTTTTTCGTTTCCAGTCGTGCAGTCCGAAAAGACACAAAAAATTTCGTCTATGGTCCGATTCATCTGGTTCATCAGAACATTCTTGAGTCAAAAACCTGTTTCCCCTCGTTCATAGTCAGTAAGGCTGTTGTACGATAATAAGGGAATTATGCACAAAAGAGCTATATAAACATATAGTTTTTCGGAATAAATACAAAAATATTGGTTAATATAAAATCTTATTAGCCAAAAAATAGAAAATATATAAATAGGATGGCTGAATATTGATAGAATATTATATAGTTAAGATCTTAACTTACAAGCCAAAATGAGGGGGAAACATGAGGGGACTTCAATTATTCAGACATGATGAGAAAGTAGTGGAGTTGCCAATAAATATAACTGGGATATTAAAGTTACTACTATAACAGTAACATTTAAAATTATTTCAGCTTATCTAATTTATGGTAATCTTGTGCCCAGAAACCCTAGTAATCCACGAAAAAAGATAATGGCAGCAAGAAATTAGAAAAGAAGCTTGAAAACTTGAAAGAAACCGGAGCCAGTTAGAGTAATTTAAACCATATCCACAAGCTTACAAAGTCGCAAATCAGAGACGGCAAGAAAGCACCAAAATGGAATATAATCGCTTGTGCCTCATTTCATTGTATCCAGATAAGGAGCTATATTCTAAGAGTATTCGGATTTGATGTGTTCGTGGTAAGTGTTCCGACTGTCTTCTCTTAGGACTTATATTGCGGTTCTTTACTTGTGACTTATCTGTCTGTCTTTAAGTATGTCACAATCAAAACAGGAACATCGCAAGTATTCGAGATTTCCTTTTTAGTCGGTAACTCATGGACTGATTGGGCATACGTTACCGGGGATTTTTGGAGGATTAATACAACCGTCTTTTGAAAGATAGCCGTGCTATTCTTTTAAAGTTTTTAAGTGTTTACTCATTGGATGATTTGATACCTCCTTCTGCTTTCATAATTTTTATACATGCGATAAATCTAGGACAATCGGAAAACTTTTCTCCAATACAGTATTTAGATCTATCTTCTTCAGTTGTTCCGTAAAATCCGGGGCCAGCTATACATTTGTTGGGGTCAATACCTATAGACAAAACCCCGAGGTAGTTACATTGCATGTTAATCACCTATTAGTTATATAAATAAAGTTTGAAACGACCTTACGACCTCCAAATCCCCATAATTGAATGCAAGTGATCATATAAATAATTTTTTAGTAGTTGAAATTAAGATAATGTCCTGTCATGGAGCAGGGATAATCCGCGAACTACCTGTTTGTTCTTGAGAGGGTACTATCTTTCCACATCTTAAATATTCAACTCAAAAATAATTAAGTATCCTAAAAAATTATAATATTATGACACATGATTCTTCAGAAGCATTGATGGCGTTCAAATAAAAATCATTCGATGATCAGCAGAGGGGCTCATTATAAGGTTTTTAATATATCTCAAAACCAATCCGCTTCAAACCTTCAACTTAAAACTCAATGTCAGGCTTTTTAGAAGGTCTTATTTCTGAACCTTTTATTGTTTTTTACGAATATATGTAATTTCCCGAAAAAGATATTTATTCGTAATAGAAGCTGCGCTAGAGCTTAGTGCAAAACTCAAGACTGCTTCTCTTTTAAGTACAAAATAAAAATTGGTTTCGGATGAAATCCTAAAATCAAATTGCGGGCGGCCACCCCACCCTAAACAGGCTGTCCGACAATTACCTTAGGTAATTGTAGTTTCTGTTTTGAATATATTGATCATTATATAATTTTGTTATGAATATTTTGATTTATGGCATTTATCAAATCATCAAAGGATCAAGTTTGGACTTTACCTCCAGATATTCGAGATCTTATTCCTTCAGATCATATCTGCTACTTGGTTGAATCTTTTGTAGATAAAATGGATTTCGGTGAAGCTGAAATAAGGTATGATGGTTCTGGACATCCTGCTTATCATCCATGCATAATGTGTAAAATTTTGATTCAATCGATGCTTGATAGAGTTCGATCATCGCGAGCGATAGCTCGCAATGTTCGAGAAAATGTAGTTTACATGTATTTGGCTGAAAACCTGCAACCTGATTTTAGAACAATCAGTGACTTTAGAAAAGAAAATGAGAAACTGATTACTGAAGTATTCAAAAGTACAGTTAAGGCAGCTAAAGATCTAGGAGTAATAGGTCTTGAGCAGTTAAGCACTGATGGATCTATGGTAAAAGCCTCTGCGTCAAAAAATAATGTGGTTTTGGAAGAAGTCTTGAGGGTTATTGGAGAATATATCAGCAATGAATTAAAAAAAGGTATTGAAGTAGACAAACTTGAAGATGAACATTTTGGTAACTGCCGTGGTTACGATCAATTGAATGAAAATGGAAAATACAAAGTAAAATCTGTAGTTGCGAAGTACATACAGCAAGTAAATAAAGACAATTCGAATGGCAGAAAAAAAGAGATAGAAAAAATAGTTGATGAAGCACTTGACGAATTTGAAAAAGACAGCGTTGAGAAAGTAAGCTTGACTGATAAAGAATCTCGTTTCATGAAAAACAAAAAAGGAATGTTTGAACTGACATACAACGCTCAAATAACAGTGGACCATAAACTGGGGATTATTATTGCAAATTATATCTGTCAAGATAGAACTGATACTTATCAATTGAAGCCACAGATTGAACTTGTGGAAGATAACTGCGGTTTCTTAAAAGAAGGCACTAAAGTATGTGCAGACAATGGATACTATAGTGGAAATAATATTCATTATTTGAACGATAAAAAACTGGATCCATACATTCCAGAGCAAAAAGAGGTTGCTAAACCAAAAACAGAAAGAATTGAGGATAAAAGATTCGATCCTAGTAATTTTGAATATGATGAAGAAAATGACGAGTTTATATGCCCTGAAAATCAAAGACTGAAGTTTTTGTATGAGGGTTATGAAAAAGAAAGGAAGAGAAAATACAGAATCTACAAGGGAACTGAATGTAAAAAATGTGGATTTAGCAAAAATTGTACAAAAAGAATGGATGGAATCAGGCACTTAAAAATAGCTGAGTTTTCAAAAGAAAGAAAGCAATTAGCAGATAAAATGGAAACGGAAGAAGCTAAAAAAATATATAGACAAAGAAAGCAGGTAGTAGAACCTGCAATCGGAAATTATAAAGAGAATTTAGGATTTAGAGAATTTTTAACTAGAGGATTGAGATCAGTCAGAAACGAATTTAATTTAGTTTGTACTGCAGTTAACCTAAGGAAAATATGGATTTACTTAAATAAAAACGAGATCATTGGAAGGGAAAATGGAAATAAATGGAACTTTTCACTTTAAGATTTGAGTAATAAGAGTAGAAAACAAATTCCATAAAGAAGTTCCAATCTACCAGCAAAGATTTCATTACTAACAGTAATTGTCGGACAGCCTGTAAAGGATGGGGTATGCTTCGGGCCGCCCGCCCGGTTACTCGGGAAATAAGTTACAGTGTCCTTTAAAATGGCTTCATTGATATAAGTGATTGAAACTCTGCTATCGATACTCTGTCCGATTTTCAATCATTTTCCAAAGGAGCTACGATTAAGATATTTAAAGCGAAACCAAAAAGAGGCGAGGGTTCACTTCATCCCCAACCTGAAGGATGGGGTATTCGTGACCCTCCGCGCTCCCATTGTAATAAATTATACCTTTCCCATAGTGACAACCGGACATTTTTAGGAAGGGATTTTTCGAAATAAAATGCCCTGATTTCTATTTTTAATTAGGAGGGATATTCATTAATCATTTGATAGGCAACTATTATCAGTATTTAAATTTATTAAATAGCACACCTGTTTCAATTTTAAATTCTTTTTCCTCAAATATCCAAAACTATCTATTATGGTTCTTTATTATGGTTACACCGGAGGTTTTCCATAGCATTTTGATACTAGATCGTGTTTTAAGATTAAATTTGGTTCTATAATTGGGATAGAACTTATGTTGGGATAGAACTTTATGCGCTTGAACTGAAAAACAGCAGCATTAAGTCATTAAATATCTAAAATGTAAATTTAAACTATAATGTTTACTGTACTTAATTATCTCGAGTACGTAAGTAATATGAGTAAAGTACTATCCTTAATGTCAATGCATACCTTAATTTCGGAAAATTTACTATTTGAATTTGAAGTTAACATTGCCCATCATCCAATTGTAGAAATGGTTTGAATTTTAAGACAGCCTCTCGTGCTAATATTTAGGATGCGTGAGATTTCTTCAATGGTTGAATGATTAACATCTACCACCTTTATCATAATTAACTAAGATCAAAGCATAGAGAGTTTTTTGTGAGTTATGTTTACCTTTTGAGGTAAGTCCACAAAGAGCTTCACGGTCTTTTTTGGTAAGTGTCACAATGTATCTATTCATAAAAAATCCCTGGATTTTTTATAAACACTATAAAATATATTTATTATGACATTTTAAAGCTGATGCGACACTAGTCTGAGCTTTATATTTGGATGAATATATTTTGGAACCTATGTACAAATAGGAAAAATATTAAAAAGAAAAAATAAAGATCTAAATTATTTTGGACTATTTGGATAAATAGATACGTTTTATATAATGGAACGTCATTCATCTAATAAAAATTATTCATACAGTAGATGCAAAATAAAATCTTAAGAATATCTGGATTGTAGTATAAAAAGAAAAATATTTATAAAAAATTTAAAAATCAAAGTCGCGCCACCGCTCAAAATTCCGTTAAAGAAGGCGATAACCCTAAATAATTTAGTTTAAGCAGAAGTTAACAACCAGAAAATGGAATTGATAAACCATATTATCATTAACGGTTGTCGGGGAAGTTTTCCATCCCCGCAGCAAGCTAGCGGGGTATTCGACTGAAATAAAACCTTTACTTTTGAAAGTTGCATTTACGTTCTTTTGAGGAATATTTATGAGTGGAAAAGTTAGCAATGTGACAAATACCCAAACGAATTTCCGACAGGTGCAATTATCGAAAAGCGATATTTTTGGAATTCTTCAAAATGACCGACGAAGATGTGTTCTAGAGGTTCTCCGCAATAAAGGAAACCAGAGCGTACGCTCTCTTTCCGAAGAAATAGCACGTCTGGAAACAGGAGCCGAAGAGCCGAAAAGCAGCATCAGAAAAAGTGTATATGTGTCCCTGATCCAGACCCATATTCCCAAAATGGAAAGTCTGGGAGTAGTCACCTATGATAAAGAAAAGGATAGTGTGGAGCTCCTCCCCGCATCCCGCAATTTTGACGTCTATATGGAAACCGTCAAAAAAGGAGACATCCCTTGGAGCCAGTACTACTTAGGAGTGAGCATTCTCGCCATTATCGGTAGCCTCACGATCTTTGCAGGGTTCATCAAATGGATATCGAGTTCCCAGTGGATGTTTTTTGTAAGCTTGATCTTTTTAGTCTCCTCAATAGCCCATCTGCGCCACATCCATAGATTTGAAGAATAATCCTTTCTTAATGTTCATACATAACCTGCTTTTTTCACACATAAACAAAAAATTTCCCGATAATGGTAATCCGCCATTATCGGGGCAAAATCTCTTTTATCCGTTATCTTTTCCGGACTCCATCCTATTCCTTCCGGAACGTGAAGGCATATCCAGACCAGACCTCTACTCTCAAGGCACCTCGCACACAAAATACTATATAAAGATATCCCATCTTTATATTAAAAATCGGATAGTGACCTTCAACAAACCCGGTAATGTACCTTTTTTTGAAGCAGTCCGACAATAATTCCCTGTTACTACTGCCTTGAATTACAAAGCCTCTTGATAGCGTTAATTTCTCATTAACTGCTCAGAATCTCCGGTAACCCGCCAATAACTATCTTCAAACGATTCATAGAAGGTGATAGCTCAGATCAGCGGGAGTGGGGTGGAGGATCATCACAGATGGTGTGAAGATCAAATCCATATGAGATTGAAATCTATGGGTAGAAAAATCCTCAAATATTCATAAGGAATCTTCTTTTTCCCCTCTGCCCTTCCGATGATCGGCCACATTGACAATCAAAAAGAGGTATAAATAATGTTCAACAAGAAAATGCTTTTGAGCGTGCTCATCATCGGCGTGGTCAGTCTTTTGGCAGGATCCGCAACATGGGCATACTTCCAGGATACAGAAACAAGTGACGATAATACTCTTACTGCAGGAACGCTTGACCTTACTTTAACTAATGCTCCGTTCACACTCACCAACAAAGAACCTGGGGACCTTGGAACCGAAACTCAGACAATTCAAAATATTGGGTCTCTTGCTGGAGAACTGGATATTGCGGTTAGCGCTATCACAAATACAGAGGGTACACCCTTAGAGTTTGAAGTGGCTCCCCAGGGTGATGGAGAACTCGGAGGAGTAGCAAGGATGGCATTATGGCTTGACTTGGACGCAGATGGAGTATTTGATGAAGGTACTGACATCTCGCTGAAATCCGACGGAACCATAGCCACAGATGACAATACTGACGCCTATTACTACGACACAATAGATTCGTATGGTGGAGAAACCTGGGATGCCATTGTAGCAACTATGGATCCTGACGATGAATATGATCTCGTCATCCGGTGGGAGATTCCATTTGGAGCCATAGTTGATAACACGATTCAGGGAGACAGCATTAGCTTAGACATTACGTTCACTCTTGAACAGGCTGATGTAGACAACCCGTAATGTGAACTAAAACAAATAGTGGGCTAATCCCCACTATTTAAATTTAAAATACTGTGTAGTAAATTTTATATTGTCGTGTTGCGATTATATTAATTGTGTTTAGAGAATCTGTCCTACCAAGGTACGCCCAGATGCAATAAAAATGGAGCCTGGGATAATACAAACTGCAGTCTAAAGGCAAATTATGTGATTTAGATTGCTAATTGAAGCGCTCAATACTCGTTTGCGATACAAAAATGTTGCCACCGATATGAACGGAAAAGACACATTTACTGTAATATTACTGATCATTTTGATAGCCCCTATCATCTGTACCATGATTCCAACGGGCTCACGTCATTTTATGACTGTAACGGGTACTAGCATGGAGCCCGCAATAACCTCAGACGATATTATTGTGATTAATTCCAGAGAGACTTCCATTGAATTGGGAGCCATCATATCCTACTATTATCAATTTGAAGATAATCCTTCTCCATTCATAATCACACATAGAGTAATAGGATTTACACCTGAAGGTTATAGAACCAAAGGAGACGCGTGCGCGAACGCGGACAGTTATGTGGTGGCACCTGAAGACGTAATAGGGGTTATGCGCTTCAAAATTCCTTATCTGGGTGCTCTTGTACGTTTTGCCAGTACTTTAACAGGGCTTCTCACACTTGTCATTACTCCAGCTCTTATTCTGATAATTCAAGAAATAAAGAATTTAATGAAAACGGGGAGAAATAAAGATGAAGATCATAAATAAATTCATACTTTTTTGCTTGTTATTTACTTCATTTTTATCACTAAATAGTATATGGACCAGTACCACCGACACATTCGCATATTTTTCCGATGTGGAACATAGTACCGGAAACACGCTTACTGCAGACGTATGGGAGAGCAGAGCCGCCTTTACTAACAGCAATGAAGCTCTCCCCGACGATAAAGCCCCAGCCGAAGCCTCCACTGAAGCTCCAGCCGAAACTCCCACCGAAGCTCCCGCTGGCAGTGAAGCTGACTTTATCACAGTATCTGATAGCAAACTCATGGAAAACATGGAAGACAGCGAAAAACCTCACGGAATTACTTTCAATGTCAGCGGAACCCAGAATGTAACTATTGACAAAATTCAGGTATGGTGGAATGTCTCCCAGGGTAATACCAGCTATATAACAGAGATAACGATACAAGAGAGAGAATTCTTCAGCGGCAGTAGATCGGCAGGGGAAATAATTGATGGGCCGGACTATTTGCTGGAGACAGACTCTTTTGCAAAGTTAGAACTCTATTTTGATAGTAACATTTCGGACATTATTCCATTTACTATTAACATAACTATGGGGGATGGGTCTGTAAAAAGTCTCGTAACGGATCCAAAATAACGTTCGGATGTTCCGGAAGCCTCAGCGAATAAATTTTGATATGGAGATTGGGATATGAAAAAAGGAATAATTCAGACAGCAATTGTAATTCTAATTGCGATATTTCTGCTCAATGCCCTAGTTCCATTCTTGACAGGATCAGAAAAGACTCTAATTGTACTGAGTGGAAGCATGACACCGCTGATGCTGCCCGGAGATATTATAGTTATTGAATCTGTCAGCCCGGATGAACTTACTGCTGGAGATGTCATAGCTTTCCGGGATCCTGGAGGCAAAGACACATGTGTAACGCATAGAATTATCAATATAGAGGAAGGCCAGGAACGAATTTTCAGGACGAAAGGGGATGCAAACGAGGAAGAAGATATATTTAAAGTTCCGGCGTCGGATCTGGTTGGAAAACTGGTTTTTGTCATTCCCTTTGCAGGATACTTTCCTCAGGCTTCAAAAAATCAGATGTTTTTCTTTTTCACAGTAATACTTCCGGCTTCTTTTTTAATACTTAATGAAATCAGGACAATTATAAAGTATTCCAATCCGACTCGTGCTCGCAAAATTGAACGAGAGAAGAAAAAAATTTCCAGGTATGTCTCGTATAAGATAAAAGGAAAACGGCTTGTTGTAATTATTTTGGTAGGCGGGTTCATTTTCACAGGGATTGTAATGGGCAATTTGGGAGAGAACGGACCTGTAATTCTTCAGGAAAAAAATAAGGTAGAAAATATGGGTTTCGTTCCTTCTGTATGTGTTCTTCTGCCGGAAGATTTCGAACAGAGGCTTGCCATTGAGCCATGGTATGCAGTAATTCCCCCGAATAATGGGATTCAGATTACTTCTCCCGAAAATACGTCTGCAACAATAAGCTCGGTACCTTATATCCTGCCTGTTTTCTGGGTAATTTCGCTGGCAGAAATAAATCCCTATCTGCCTGTAGTTGCCGAGATTGTGCTTTATACCTTTGTTTTTACGTTATTTATCTTTCCTTTATGGTATCGGAAAATTGTAATCGGAAGAAATGTTAAGAAAATCAAATTTCATCGCCTATTTTTACAGTGGAAGAAGATGCTCCTTTTGGAATGAATTTACGAAAAAGTTTATCCAGACAAAATTCAACTCTACATTTATTTAACTCTGCAATTTATAAAAATTGTCAGAATATAAAAGGCGCGTGAGACTGTGTGAAAACTTTAAATATGTTGACCGGCATAACATAGTAAAAACATTATAAAAGAGAGTAGGATGAGTAAAATGCTAGAAATATCTATCCTTAAATTGAAAAATAATTTAATCGATAGGTCTAAAATGTTCATTTTGGTATTAGGAGTTGTGATAATCTTTTCCAGTGTCTGGACTTATAATGCATACGCAAAAGCAGCATATGAAGATAGAGAAGAGCTGGTTTCTTCCTATGCGCAGTATGGAAAATATACATATACAGCCCCTGTCACGGAAACAAATCCCCTCTATCCTAAAGGAATCAGACTCGAAATGGGAAAAACGGTGTATTTTCTTGCTGTATCTCCTACTCTCGATGTTTCATTTGCATACAGCCTTAATGCTACAGATTCCGCTAACCTTAGCGTAGAGTGTGAGACAATGATTATTACAACTAGTAAGGAGGGATCCGGGGAGGATCAAAAAGTAGTCTGGCAGAAGGAGTTTCCCGTGGAAGAGATGGAATTTCTTGGCGTTAAGAATAAAGATGTACTTACCCATGAATTTTCCCTTGATATGCCGGAGATCCAGTCAATGGTAACAGAAGTACAGGACCAGCTAAAATATTCTCCGAATACAACGATAGAAGTTGTCACTCGTGTCAATTACGAAGGAGAAATAAACGGAGAGGAAATTAATAATACAAAAAATTTTGCTATACCTCTAATCATCAATTCTGCATATTATCAGATGCCTGAAGTACTGGAATTTAGCGAAAATACCGATACATATAAAAAACTTAGGATTAAAAAGGACCTCTCATTATCAGTAATTAAATTGCCTTTTTCCTTATTTCTACTCAGCACAATTTTGGCAGGAATGCTGCTACCATGTATGAAAATGAGTAAAGTTGATCCGACTTATATCAAAAAACTGGAAAACGAAAACAGATATTCACCCTTTAAAGAATTTATCAGCAAAGGCAAACTTCCTGAAAACAGGGATTCCCTTATGCAGATTGAGATTTTTTCACTCCACAACCTTGTGGACGCTGCTGTTGATATGAATGCGCGCGTGATCAATGATACAGAATCTGGCGCATATTTTATAATTCATAGTAATACACTGTATATTTTCTTTGATCCGTATTCTGAAGAAAATGAAATTTGAGAAATAAAGGATTGACGAATGATTGAATTATGCCCGGTTAGATACATTACTTTTTTAATATATAAATTGAAACATCAAATGTGATCTCTGTAGATAAGAAATCGATTACCGTATAAAAAATCATATGCACAAGAGAGGCATTAAAATGGAAGGCAAAGAAGTGATTTTGAGTATATTCATCGTCAGCGTAGCTATACTTTTGGCAGGTGTTGGAACAAAAGCATATTTCAGTGATACAGAAACAAGTGAAAATAATACACTTACTACAAGAATTCTGGATATTAATATTAGTCATAGTTTTCATTTTAATAATGTTCCCCCAGGCATGTCCAAAAAAGAATCAATAATTATCAATAATCGCGTTAGATCAAGCGAAGCAAAAATTGTCTATTTGGAAATTGATGTTATTGACCAGGAGACGAGTGACGACACGGATGCTGAGCGAGATGCTGAAATTTTGCTTGGAATAACTAATGAAGCTGGGACTAATAGAGGGGAGACTGATATTAGTAAGTGGATTCAAGTAACTAAGATGAGATATAACGATGTCAACATCATTAACCTTTACGCTGATCTCAACGGAAACGACTATATTGATCTCGATGACCTTAACCAAGTTGATCAAATAAAAGTCAATGGTGAGAATGGATTATCTCCTGGTGAAGTTGCTTATGTTAATTTCACGATGCTATTCGATCCTGACGCTGGGAACGAACTTCAGGGAGATACTTCCGTGGTAACTGAAATAGTCACAGTTATATAAAGTTTAGGAGTTGCGCAGTTGGCTCTTTGTATATCGTTTTTTTCCACTCCTCCAATCTATGGCTTAATTTAATGTGTATAAAGGGTTCTTTAAATATTCTGTCACTGCCACTCTTCTAATTCTAATAGTACTTTCAAACCATGATATTCTACTTTTGATTCTTTGTAATTCCAGTCTGATAAAAGCTCTTAATGAGAACATTATATGTGCTCTTTGTGCCTCTTCCTTTCTTGCCTGACATTTTTCGACACCACAGAAATGCTTTATCCCTCTATAATATTCCTCAATTTTCCATGACTTCTTTGCCAAATCTTCACGTTTTGATTCATCCATATCCTGCATATCTGTAACCCAGTGTTGCGTGTCTCCATCTTTAGAAACTATCCGAAACACCTTTACGAATCCATATGCTTTTAGGTGAACCATAAGTCCCTTTGGAGGAATATCTACTGTTTCAAGTGGTACATTTCCCTTGTTGTCAGGATTTACCAAACGATTAGTCTTCAATCTTGTAAGGAAATGCCATTCTTTCTTCCTTATTGCTTTAAGGTTTTTCACACTTGCGTACCATGTATCAAACAAAACAAATTCGGGATTAAAACCGCGTTCTTCAGCCTTGTTAAGCATATCGATGAAATGGTCATTCTTCGTTTTGTCATCTTCATCAATATTATAAATTCGAAAATCGAGAGGTATGACGGTTATACCGTCTGTCCAAACTAAGGTAACCAAGCCTATTCCCTTTACAGTACGATGGTGTTTTCCACTCCACTGGTACCGAACAAAGCCCATCTTTTCAGAATAAGGTTTGTCCAGTACTGTATCGTCGACAATCAAAAAACCTTCTTTAGGAGTAACGAATTTCCTTACTTCATTCCACAAAGACTCTGTATCTGAAGATTGATTTTGAAGGAGGCGAGTAAAACAATCATGAGAAGGAGCATTGACTAAAGGTGAATAACAGCGAGCAGCTTCGGTACAACTATAAACGGTAGATGCTGCAATAAGAAAATTGATGTAATCAAGGACAGTACATTTGGGTGGATTTATAGGCATAACTCCAACCATTTCCATATTATATAAAAAAGGAATTATATTTTAAATGATTTGAAGTTTGCGGTGATTCAAGTGCGTAAGTCCTAAAGTTATTAAACTATAGTCCCTGACGCAAAATATTACACGAATTAATGCTTGTATTTTCTTATTGTGGGGAAAGAGCAAATTGATATTGATCAAAAATTAGTCTAGATTATCTAAACTCTTAATCAAACATGAAAAATGGTCATCGAGCTTATCCCAAAACCAAGTTTATTCTAAAATCAATAAGAATTTCAGAACTATTTTTCATAATCAATAACTTGGTTAGCTATTTAATTTAGGGAAGTAACGAGTTTTGGGATAAGCTCATCGTCAACGGCGGTGAATAATTTCCCATTTTCGGCGGATTAAAATTCCCCAATTCTCAATCCTTGAGGAAAGTTCGAGGATTGTGATCATGCTGAAAGAGGAGGATTTATTCTTGATACGAGATTTAAGTTCACAAAACTTGAGCATCAGTGAAATCGCCAGACAAACAGGTTTCGAGCGAAAAACTGTGAGTAAATATCTCCACCTGAAAACCTCACCTGAACTCCAGAAACGTTCAGGAAGACAGAGCAAGCTTGACACGACGTGTAGATACAATGAAATGACTTTCAAACTAAAAAATTAGAAATTCGATTAACAGAATCGGCAAAAAAATTAAATAGTATGAAATCTTATACTGTTACGGGGCATGACACTTCTTTAAGCGTCACGTCACTTCCAGTGGGGTAGGTGAAATATTCCTGCCCTTCTCCTCAACTACTCTTTTTAAGCCGTTTCATATCCCGCAGTCACAACAAAAAGACCGCTTCGGAATATACCTAACATTATAATTTTTTCCTCTAAGTGGACTGAAATTTCAAGTTTCTACTGTCAATCTACCAAAACTTTTAGCCTTCTAGCCAAAAATAGTATTAGGGATAATTTGAAAATCCCGCTAACAAAATCAGTGCATTTTTTTCTGTGGCACGTAGGCGTCATTAAAAATATAAAAAAGATCAATCGACTCATAGACTCAATATAAAGAGCCATATGAATGGTTTCTATATCTATCCCTTTAGTCTAAGTACTTATATTTTTTAATCACCAAGAGTGTTTTAATCTAAAGTTGTTTGGCTGCCTTCTATAGATGCTAGTTCCTTGTTGATACTACTTCTTACGAGCCTATCCCAGAACTTGATTTAACTTCACTATTGTTGCTAACATTACAACTCCAAGATATGATATTTCTTTGATTTCATATATAGGAAATACTTTCTTGTATGACTCTATCCAACTAAAGAACTTTCAATTGCACTTTTCTTTTTGAATTCTTCCTGATCCTTTGTTTAAAAGTTCATTAAAGATTTCTTGTAACTATTTAGCCATCCAAAATGAGTTTATGAATGTTGATTTTAACTTAACAGAGAAGCAGGATTGATCATTAATTAAAAAGTACATTGACAGCAAACAATTGGAGAAAATTAACACACCGAAATTTGTTTACTGAATTTTAATAAAAAAGGCTACTGATGCTGTTTTATCTAAGCTGGATAGTTACAATTTATTAGTATAAATAATTATATATGTCTTTTTTATGAAAAAAAATCGATCGAAAGAAGGCATATATACGAGAACAGTGTATATTTTATAAGGAAGATCTGGGAAAAGAAATTAAGGCTTTGAGATCCTTATTTTCCCTATATAAAACCTCTTGAGTAAATGAATTATACAAAACCCAGTTCTTCCTCTTTGTATCTGAAATCTGACAGAGACTCTCAAAAAAGATATAACAATGGAAAAGTTTTTTACATAGTAAGTTCTTCTATGGTTAGAAGACCAGCTTCAAAACTAATACTCGTCACCTTCTTTAAACTCCTTTAATATTGAAGCTGGCCTCATTTTAAACCATTCTGAGTACTTCTAGTCAGTTTGACTATAAATTATATCTTTAGAATGGTTTTGCTTCCTAAACAATTGGTCAAATTCAATAACAAAAATCGATCAAAAATCAGAAAATAGCTATCAAAGAATGTAGACTTATCTCTCAAATAGATAATAAAAAAGTATCAAAAACTTGTTAGTCATAATATTACTTTTTCCTATAAAATATCGAAACATTCTTTCAACATGAAAATCAACTGTTACATTAAGGATATAAAGTACTATATCCGAAGTTACCCAGCTAAAACTTTATAAGAGGACATAATCTAACATTTTTCTTTGAATTTTCTTTCAACAAACTTGCTAACTGAATATCTAATTTCAAGAAGTACCCTCATGATTTTAGTTATTATTCAGCTTTAGAGTGGATTTCTATCTATAGCTAAAATATCATATAAAAAAGTTATATGTATGAGCACTTAATTTTCCATTTCTTATGAGTTTAGGTATTCATACTTAATATTCAATTAATTGGCTTTCAGGCTGTTTCTTGAAAAATCGATTGATGAATTTGAATAGCTTTTTTATGCTGTGGGGATTTTTGTATATTTGAATGAATAAAAATCATTTGCGATTCTTATAGTTTTAACTGTAGCATAGTTGTGATGTTAGTTGTCGGGATGGTTGCTCTTGCAACACTTATCACGATAATACCGACTCCTACAAAGGAAATGTCAGTTTTTGTGGAAAGCACAGGACCTGCGCCAGGAGACCTTCAGACAGGGAATTCAATAATAGTAAGTTCTACAACTGCGCAAAACCCGTTCACAGT
>Ga0265295_1005349_pt1 | contig 16442 bp, 9 predicted proteins | sample Munlansysbiofilm_FD_192503 | JGI IMG/M metagenome (GOLD analysis project Ga0265295, IMG submission 192503) | Leachate microbial communities from a municipal landfill in Southern Ontario, Canada - Methane capture system biofilm | ecosystem: Engineered > Solid waste > Landfill > Unclassified ... | reverse complement strand
TACTGGTTGTTTAGGGGCATTTTTTTATCCCCGCTACCGCACGAGTTTCCTCGTGTGGTAACGAAGCAAGGGAAAATAGTTATATTTGCTTACATTGGTGTCCGGTTAATATTTATAGATTCCTCCCTACGGTCGGAATGACAGGGTGTTGAGTTGTATTTGGGAGGGGAGGGCTTGGTTAGCGGCGAAGCCGCTAACCAAGCCCTCCCCTAAAAACTAAACATTTGTCATTGACAAAGCCATTTCTATTTTCAACGGTTTGTCGAACATACGTTTCAGAGCGAAACGCAGTGAAGCGAAGAATCTATAATGTTTAATTTTGTTTTTACCGGACAATAGTGATTTGCTTAGTATACTTTTTGCTGCTGCAAAAGCCACACGAGAGGACTCGTGCGGCAGCAGGGTCTTTTTGATGTCGAGGATTTACATTTGAAAAAAATTTAAAAATTAATTTTTAGAACTACTATGTTCTGTATCTTTGTAAAAACAATACCAATAACGTTAAAAACAGAACATATTAGTTTCGGCGTACGTTTAATAGAAAAAAGAAAAGGGGTTTTTCGCAAGAATAATTGGCAAACCTTTTGGAAACAATTAGGAACAGTAACAGAATATTAAAACACAAAAACTTTTTCTTAAGGTGCTAAACTTGCCGCAAGAGATAAAAGGAAAGATGCCTTACTTTATTGATATTTCAAATAACGATTTTAAAACCCGCCAAGCTTACGGCGCATAAAAACAACGGCTATGCAAACAGATCATAATATAAACCTAAATGTTCCGCTTAATTTCAATCAGGTGGTTGATATTGTAAGGCAACTTTCTACTAAAGAGAAGGCCAAACTTAAAGAGGTATTGGAAAGCGAGCAGGAAGTAGATATTCCCGAAGAGCATAAAAACATTGTACGTCGGCGCATAAAAACTAGCGAGGCTGACCCCTCAAGGCTTTTAAACTGGGATGAAGTTAAGCACAAGATGAAATTATAAGATGCGGAATAAATTTACGCTCAACATTGAACCGGAAGCGTTTGACGACATTCAAGAAGCTGTTGATTATTACAACTCCTGCAAAGCAGGTTTAGGCAAACGCTTTTTCAATACGGTAGACAAGCATTTTGATTTCCTAAAGAAAGATTACTTCTCTTTTGCCGTTCGGTAGGATGACATTCGTTGCGTGCCCGTTAAAAAGTTTCCGTATATGATTCATTACCAGGTTATGGAAAGTAAAAAAACAGTTAGTGTTAAAGCTGTTTTCTGTACGCATATTGACCCGATTAAATGGGAAGAAAGGGTCGGTTAAATGTTGCTTTTATTTTAGCTATTTGACTTAACGGGCTTACTTTCTTTTTTTCTGAATGGAACGGGTATTTTATGGTGGCAAAGTTCATAAATATGATTGAAAACTTAGGCCACCCCGCTACCGCACGAGTCCCCTCGTGTGGTAACGAAGCAAAGGAAAATAGTTATATTTGCTTACATTGGTGTCCGGTTAATATTTATAGATCCCTCCCTACGGTCGGAATGACAGGGTGTTGAGTTGTATTTGGGAGGGGAGGGCTTGGTTAGCGGCTTCGCCGCTAACCAAGCCCTCCCCTAAAAACTAAACATTTGTCATTGACAAAGCCATTTCTATTTTCAACGGTTTTGTCGAACATACGTTTCAGAGCGAAACGCAGTGAAGCGAAGAATCTATAATGTTTAATTTTGTTTTTACCGGACAATAGTGATTTGCTTAGTATACTTTTTGCTGCTGCAAAAGCCACACGAGAGGACTCGTGCGGCAGCGGCGCAAAGTGAGAAACGAGCAAAAAATAGCGCTAAAAATTTATTTCCCCATTAACCTGCATTATTCATCATATTTATTAAAGATGAATGTAAATGCGGGGTACCCCGACCGAGTCGAGCCCAATTTTGAATAATAAAATTGGTTGTGAAACTTAATCACTGCCGGATACAGCTATTATTCGAATGAACAATTGGGATTAAATCGCTATCTTTGCCAGTTGAAACAAAAGATTAATGACCCATATTCAGAAAAACCGCCCCCTACCCCTTAACCTTTGGGGTACAAAATTATTAGCAATCCTTCTAGATAAACCACATTACCTTTGAGCCCCTTTATAACATATAATCCCATAAGGGCTCATTTAAATATTACAGCATGGGATTAATAAAATTGAACAATGAAATTTGAAGATCTAAACATTATTGAGCCCATTTTAAGGGCACTAAAAAAAGAGGGATACTCTGTCCCCACATCCATACAGGAAAAGGCTATTCCACACATACTAAATAGAAAAGATGTGTTGGGCAGCGCACAAACCGGAACGGGTAAAACGGCGGCTTTCGCCATCCCAATCCTGCAACACCTCGTTCACGACCGTCAGCAAGGTAACAGTCCACGCAGCATTAAGGCGCTTATCATAACCCCTACACGCGAATTGGCCATTCAGATAGCAGAGAGCTTCTCGACCTACGGAAAGTATACGGGGTTAAAAAACACCGTTGTTTTTGGGGGCGTTAAGCAGGGGCAGCAAACCAATGCGCTTGATAAAGGCGTTGATATTCTTGTGGCAACCCCAGGAAGGCTCCTCGATCTGATGGAGCAAGGTTTTGTTAACCTGAGCAGTATTGAATACTTTGTACTAGACGAAGCCGACCGCATGCTCGACATGGGTTTTATTCACGATATTCGGAAAATTATTGCCAAGCTACCAACCCAACGGCAATCGCTATTCTTTTCGGCAACCATGCCAGACACCATTGTTGCGCTCTCGAAAAAAATTCTTGATAATCCCATAAAAATAGATGTAAGCCCTATCTCCTCTACTGCCGACACAATACAGCAATACCTGTACTATACGAACAAGGCAACAAAAATAAAGCTGCTTATTCATATACTTCAAGATCGTAAAATTGACCAGGTACTGCTATTTTCCCGAACAAAACATGGTGCCGACAAAATAACCCGAAACCTAAAAAAGCAAAGAATTAGCGCAGCAGCCATACATGGCGATAAGGCACAAAACGCACGACAGAAAGCCCTGCAACAATTTAAGGATGGAGAGGTAAGAGTACTGGTAGCCACCGATATTGCGGCCAGAGGCATTGACATTGATAAATTGAAATATGTTATCAATTACGATATCCCAAATATAGCCGAAACCTACGTTCACCGAATTGGCCGAGGCGGCAGAGCCGGCGATGAGGGCATTTCCATATCCATTTGCGAACCCGAAGAGAATGTATTTATAAAAGATATTCAGAAATTAATAGCCCAGAAAATAGAGGTAATTAAGGACAACCCTTTTCCGCAAACCGACAGCCCAATGACAAACAAGGAAAAGCAAGCATTTGAAAAGGAGAAAGTACAACGAAGAAAAGAGTTTTTTGCCTCAAAAAATAAATCTAATTCGTCAAGGTATAATAGGCGATAATTAGTAAAGAGTAAAGGCATTTTAAACTAAAGGGAATAGGCTGTGATTGGTCTGTTCCCTTTTTTTGTGGGGGAAATCGATTTCAATGTAATACCATATAAAAAGGGACATGCTTAAGCAATACAACCCCTATTCAAAAACAGCATAAACACACAATACATTTCCGTAACCAAAATTATATTATGGTATTTTAAGAGAGGGTAAAAAGGTGATGTGTACGGTTATACGTTAGTTGTGCTTCATACTGGGGTAGTTCCTGCAATCAAGTGAACAAAATTTTATAATCAGAATCAAAAAGTGTACATTTGAATAGATTTGAAAGTTAAAGTGTTCTAATTCGACCACTTTAGAATGATTTGATTATGAGTAAAATAAATACAATAGATATACATAAATTTGCAAACATGTTATCAAAGAAGCAGCTAAATGAGTAAACGTGAACTAAAAAAACAATTAGAAATGCTTGATAAGAAAAAACTTATCAGCTTAATTTCTGATTTATATGATAAAAACAAATCAGTTAAAGAGTATCTTGACTACTTCGCTAATCCTAATGAAAAGGAGACTTTAGAAATTTATAAGACAAAAGTCAGAGAGGCGTTCTATCCTAAGTGCGGATTTGGGTTTAAATTGGCAAATGGCAAAAAAGCGATTAGTGATTTTCGAAAACTCAACCCATCCTCAAAATCATTGGTTGATTTATTGATGTGCTACGTTGAAAGTGGCGTTGAATTTACCAATGATTACGGAGACATAAACGAAGGATTTTACTCAAGCATAGAGAGCGTTTATCATAATGCAATGAAACTAATTGATAAAAATGGTCTTCATAATAATTACAAGATTAGAGCACATAATATCCTTAACGAAACAAAGAATATTGGCTGGGGATTTCATGATACTCTGTCCGATTCATATTATGATATTTACGATTAATTATGATATTTACGATTAAAAACACCAGCTCCATCAAAAACCCTTAAATCAATAGGATAAAGAGACTATTAATGGATGAAAATATAAATGGCACTGGCAAAACTGATTTGACTTTTTTTACTAATGAAAAAGGAGACACTTTATTAAATCGTTTTAAAGCCACCCTAAAAGACACTCAACTTTTTGATGTGCTTGTTGGCTATTTTAGGTCAAGCGGATTTTATCAACTTCACGAATCTCTTGAACCAGTAGAAAAGGTTAGAATACTTGTTGGGCTAAGTATTGATAGGGACTCCTACGATATATTGCAGTATCATGAACAGCTTGGAATGATTGATTTTGAATCGCACCAAAAAACAAAAAAACAGTTTCAAAAAAACCTGAAAACAGAAATTGAAACAAGTGATGAAAACGATAGTAAGCTTGAGGTAGGGATTAGAAAATTCATTGAATTTTTACAACAAGAGTGCAAAAACTCAGAAAAGGATAAAGCTAATGGTGGAAATGGGAGAAAATTAGAAATCAGAGCCTATCCTTCAAAAAATATTCACGCAAAAGTTTACATAGGCAAATTTCATCCTAAAGATAGGGATTACGGTTTTGTTATTACAGGTTCAAGTAACTTTTCAGAATCTGGATTTGTAGCAAATAGAGAGTTTAATGTAGAGCTGAGAAAAACTGGAGATGTGAAATTTGCAGAAAATCAGTTTAACAATTTATGGGCAGAGTCAGTTGATATTTCAGACGATTTTATTGATACAACCACAACAAAAACATGGCTGAACGACCAAATCACCCCATACGAATTATACCTAAAACTAATTTATGAATACTTGGAAGAGGATATCAACCTAGAAGACCAATTTGACCCTTTCTTACCTGCTGGGTTTATGAAACTAAAATATCAAAATCAAGCGGCTATTCAGGCAAAAAAAATTTTAGAAACCTATAAGGGTGTTTTTCTGGCAGATGTGGTTGGGCTTGGTAAAACCTTTATAACCGCTTTGCTACTTCAACAAATTCGAGGTAAAATATTAGTGGTTTGTCCGCCAGTACTAAAAGATTACTGGGAAGACTCACTATTTGAATTTGGAATTAGAAGTTTTGAAGTTGAATCGCTTGGAAAATTAGATTACATTATAAAAAAAGGGTTAAACAGGTACGATTACATAGTAGTTGATGAAGCTCACCGCTTCAGAAATGAAAATACACAGTCGTACGCCAATCTTTTGGATATATGCAGAGGTAAAAAGGTGATTCTTGTAACTGCTACGCCATTGAACAATACAATTGATGATATTTTTGCTCAGCTAAAACTATTTCAGGCACCAAAACAATCAACTATTCCAGGAGTTCCAAACCTCGAAAAGTTTTTTTCCGCTTTAAAAACAAAGCTAAAAAAGGTCGATAAAAACGACCCCGCATATAAAGAACTTATAAAAGAAATTTCATCTGATATCAAAAACAGTATTCTTCGGTATGTGATGGTTCGTAGAACTCGTTCTGATGTTGTTAATTATTTTAAAGAAGATATTGTAAAACAAGGTTTGGTTTTTCCTGAATTGGATAATCCAGAGAAAATTGTGTACGAGTATAAAGGTGAATTAGAAGTTACTTTTATCGAAACCATTACAATGCTTCAAGCCTTTACTTATGCCCGATACACTCCTTTACTGTACTATATCGGCAACAAACAATTAAGTGAGTTCGAGAAGCAACAACAACGAAATGTTGGTGGTTTTATGAAAGGTATTTTGGTAAAAAGATTAGAAAGTAGTTTCCACGCTTTTCGACAGAGTATCAATCGTTTTATTTTTTCTTATGAAAATTTTATAAAAATGTTCGATTCGGGTACAATTTACATCAGTAAAAAAGTTGATGTGTATGACCTTCTTAATAATGATGATATAGATAAATTAGAAAGCTTGGTTGATGAGGATAAAGCGAATAAATACGATTCGAAAGATTTCAAGAAAGGCTTCAGAACTAAATTGGAATTTGATTTAAAAATATTGAACGCAATTAAGGATTTATGGCAAGAAGTTGATTCGGACCCTAAGCTAGAAAAATTCATTATTGAACTCAAAAATACAAAAGCACTAAAGAAAAACAAGCTGGTAATTTTTACCGAATCAAAAGAAACAGGAGATTATATTTATGAAGCCTTACTTGATGAGTTTCCAAACCAAGTAATGTTTTATTCAAGTAAAGGCGGACGCCACACCGATAAAACGCTATTATCAAATCACAATGTTTCACGAGATATTATCCAATCGAATTACGACCCAAACAGAAAGCCTAAAGAGCAGGTTGATGATATAAAAATATTGATTGCCACGGATGTATTGGCTGAAGGTATCAACCTTCATCGCTCCAATGTGGTTATCAATTATGATTTACCCTGGAACCCCACCAGAGTGCTACAAAGAGTTGGACGAGTTAATCGTTTGGGAAGTGCTTTTGATAAAGTACATATTTTCAACTTCTTCCCTTCTACTCAATCTGATAAACATCTTGGCTTAGAAACAAATATCACCAATAAAATTCAAATGTTCCACGATATTTTGGGTGAAGATTCCAAATACTTGACAGATGGGGAAGAAATTGGAAGTCAAGAACTATTCGATACATTGAATAACAAGAAGGCTTACACTGGCGAAGATGAAGAGGGTGATTCTGAATTGAAGTATCTGGAAATGATACGAGAAATTAGGGATAAAAATCCTGACTTGTTTCAAAAAATTAAAAACCTACCTAAAAAAGCCCGTTCAGGGTTTAAAAAAGCTGAAATTGAAAACAGTCAGCTGGTTACATTTTTTAGAATTGGCAAGCTTAAGAAATTCTATAACAATGAAAATGGTAAATCAAGTGAAATTACATTTTTTGATGCTGTTTACAATTTAGAATGTACCCCTTTAACTAAAAGAGCCAAAATACCCGAAGACTATTACCATTTGTTACAAACCAACAGAGTACGTTTTGAACTAGACACTACAATAGGCCATGAATCACTAAAATCACCTGGAGGTCGTTCTAATGTGAAATATATCGAGCAACGCTTAAAAGATAAATCGTTCAAAAACTTCAAAGGGTTTACCGATTTGGATGATAATTTTTTAGATAGTGTTAAAAACATTTTGTTGCTCGGAACAATGGCGAAGCGTACTGCACGTGATATTAAGAGAGAGTTGGAGCGCACCATTGACCCCTTAGAGGTAATTAATATTCTGCGAAAGCATATTAGAGCAACCACCATTGAAAATAGCACTACAAAAAAAACCTTTCAAAAGCGTGAAGTCATTTTGTCGGGCTATTTGATAAAATAGCTCTTTAATTAATTGCAAAAACCAGAGCGTATGAAAAAAAACATATCCATACTAAAAGTAAAAGAACAAAATATATCATTCTTTTATAAAGATGAAGAAGATTATATTTCATTAACTGATATTGCTCGTGTTAAAAATGCTGAAGAGCCCAAAGATGTAGTAAAAAATTGGTTTAGAAACAGAAGCACAGTGGAGTTTTTAGGACTGTGGGAACGAATAAACAATCCAAATTTCAAAGGGGTCGAATTCGACCCCCTTTTAAAAGAAGCTGGCAGTAATAGCTTCACCTTATCTCCCACAAAATGGATAACAATTACAGATGCTATTGGTATTATTTCTAAAACAGGAAGAGGAGGTGGCACTTTTGCACATAAAGATATTGCTTTTGAATTTGCCTCTTGGATAAGTGCTGAATTCAAATTGTTCCTAATAAAAGAATTTCAACGCCTAAAAAAAGATGAAAACCAAAGACTTCAATTAGAGTGGAACATCCAAAGAACTCTCTCAAAAATTAATTACAAAATACATACCGATGCCATAAAAGAAAATTTACTACCAAAGCTAGTTTCTAAAAATCAGATAAACTTTGTTTACGCCAATGAGGCTGATATGCTAAATGTTGCCCTTTTTGGAGTTACCGCAAAACAATGGAAAGAAACTAATCCTGATGCAAGTGGTAACATGCGTGATGAAGCAAGTATTGAGCAACTTGTTGTATTGAGCAATATGGAAAGCATTAATGCTTTGCTAATTGAGCAAGGGCTAACGCAAAAAGACCGATTAGTTCAATTAAATAAAGTTGCCATTACGCAAATGAAATCCTTATTAGCCACTAATTCCTTGAGAAAATTGGAAGAGGAATGAGGAATTATGAATGAAAGAAAACTAAATGTAGTTAGGGATAAAAGTTTTTCGTTTGCTATTCGTATGGTGCATTTGTATAAATACTTGTCCTCAAACAAAAAAGAATATGTGCTGAGTAAACAGCTCTTACGTTCTGGTATATCGGTAGGTGCTAATGTGCGAGAGGTTGTAAATGCTCAAAGTAAAAAAGATTTTATTCACAAGCTATCTATTGCTCAAAAAGAATGTGACGAAACTATATACTGGTTAGAGTTACTGAAAGAAACCAAATATATTAATATAAGTGAATTTGAAAATTCGGAGAGTGAAGCCACCGAACTTCCCAAGATCATCAAAAGCATTATTATAGCTACTAAAAATGATAGTATAATTCATAATTAAAATTAATAAAGTGGACAAGAAAACCGCACAACAACTTATAGAGGATACATTCAGCACCAAGTTTAATGAAAACCAGTTTACGCTGTTTATCAAAAACTTTTTGAATGATATTGAGCAGGGAGATAAAATCAGGTCATATTCTGGAAATTATATTTGGGATGACCACAGAGAACACATCAACACCTACAAACGAATAGGAAAGTATATTGACCCCGAAGGTGATGCTCTAGACGTGTTGATTGTTGAGGTAAAAAGCGTTGCGAAGCTGGAACGTGCCAGAACCTCGTTGCGGAATTTTGTAATTAAACACCTAAATAAATTCGGTAAAGACATTGCCCTTGTTGCTTTTTACTCAAAAGAAGATGATGGCGAGGATTGGCGTTTCTCGTTTATTAAAAGAGAGTATCAATCCTACTTAGATGAGGAAAAGCAAAAAGTAAAAACCCGAAAAAAGTTTTCGCCCGCAAAGCGCTACTCTTTTTTGGTAGGCAAATACGAGAAAACACATACTGCCAAAACGCAAATATTACCGCTGCTTCAAAACATTGCCAATAACCCAACAATACAAGATATTGAGAATGCCTTTAGCATTGAAAAGGTTACCGATGAGTTTTTTGCGCAGTATAAAGATTTGTATGTAAAGCTATTTGAGCATTTTGAAAATGACGCTCACATCCAATCCGAATTAGCTAAAACCAGTATCGACAATACCCGATTTACCAAAAAGCTACTGGGTCAAATTGTATTCCTGTACTTTTTACAAAAAAAGGGTTGGTTGGGCGTACCCAAAAATGAAACCTGGGGAAAAGGACAAAGGCAATTTATTCAGAATCTATTTGATGAGGCACAAAGCGAAAATAAAAACTATTTTAAAGATTACCTGCAACCCCTATTTTATGAGGCGTTGGCAAAAGAGCGGAATGATGAAAACTCGTACTACGAAAGGTTTAACTGCCGAATTCCGTTCTTGAATGGTGGCCTGTTCGAAGCCGAATACGATTGGCAAAACGCAAATATTACCATACCTGAAAGCTTGTTTAGAAACGAAGAGAAAAACAAGGCAGGAGATACTGGCACAGGCGTTCTTGATGTGTTCGACCGCTATAACTTTACCATAAAAGAGGATGAACCGCTTGACAAAGAGGTAGCTGTTGACCCCGAAATGTTGGGGAAAGTTTTTGAAAATATGCTCGAGATTACCGAGCGTAAAAGCAAGGGGGCCTTCTACACGCCTCGCGAAATTGTACACTATATGTGCCAGGAAAGCCTGATACACTACCTAGATAACTCGCTGAATAATTATGCCGAAACCTACCAGGAGCTAGGCAATAATCAGTTAAACTTTCTAGGCAATCAGGGTAGTGTGGGGCAACAATCATTACAAATTAAAAACCAAGCTATTAAAGTACCAAAAACCGATATTGAAACCTACATACGCAACGGACATTTTGCATTAGAAAACGACCAACGAGCAGCCAGTAAAGGCGAAACCAGAACCTACCAATATCAGCTACCCCAAAGCATTCGCCAAAATGCCGACCTCATAGATCAAAAGCTAACCGAAATTCGTATTTGCGACCCTGCCATTGGCTCGGGAGCTTTCCCCGTGGGATTACTGCACGAGCTGGTAAATGCGCAGCTGGTAATAAAACCGCACCTAAGCAATGCCTACCTAAATAAAAAGTTAGATGGCTTTGGTTTTCAGTTTCGCGAAAGTATAAACGAAAGCCGATATGTTTACCGCCTAAAACGCCAAATTATACAGGAAAGCATTTACGGGGTCGATATTGATGCCTCTGCCATTGATATTGCCCGTTTGCGCTTGTGGCTCTCGTTGGTAGTTGACGAGGACAACCTCGACCCCATAGAAACCCTACCCAATTTGGATTACAAAATTGTATGTGGTAATTCCCTAATAGGGATGCCAGAAAATGCAATGCACGATTTGAATATTGAGAAAGAGTTAGAAGCCTTTAAAGAAGAGTTTTACAACCAAACCAACGAAAGCAAAAAGAAAGCCCTACGCACCCAAATAAACAGCAAAATACGAGAACTATTAGACTCTGCCGAGCAGTTTGCGGGCTATAAAATAGATTTCGATTTTAAACTCTTTTTCTCAGAGGTGTGGCGCGAAAAAGGTGGCTTTGATGTGGTGATTGGGAATCCGCCTTATGTTAGAGTTCAAGGAATTGACAAAATTAGTAAAGATGTTTTTAAAAAACTTTATTTTTCAGCTACAGGTAAATATGACCTATATGTCTTATTCCTTGAAAAAGGTGATAAAATTCAAAACAAAAGAGGCAACTTAATCTTCATTAATCCAAACAAATTTTTCAACGCAGACTATGGGATTGGAATTAGAAATTATTATGCAAAAAATAAAAATGCAAAAGCAATTATTGATTTTGGCGATACTCAAAATTTCTCTACAGCAACAACATATACTTGTATTATTCAGACCACTAGTAGACCTGCAGAGTTTTTTAACTATCACTTATGGAATCCCAAAAACTCAATTCTTAGAAAGTTGTCTTTTACATCAAGAAAGCATTTTGAAATAGGTGAAAAGTGGGAATTACTATCTAATGAAAAAGCTGAAATTTTTGAAAAACTAAAATTAGGTGGGAAACCACTCATTGAATATACTGAGGAAATATTTCAAGGCTTAATTTCTGGTGGTGATAAATATTTTCTCTTAGAACTGCTAAATGAAAAGGAAGATTATTATGAATGTAAAAGCCTGTTTAATGGCGAAATATACCTGCTTGAAAAAGCTGTTACTCGTAAATTATTAAAAGGGAAAGAAGCTAAGGCACATAAATTACCCAAAACCAAATATATAACAATATACCCCTATAAAAAACAAAGTGGCAAAACACAGCTTTTATCTCCTAATGAATTACAGAAGTATCCTAAAACATTCGAATACTTAAATAGTATGAAATATGAACTTGAAAATAGAGGTTCAGCCAGTATGGAATACCAATCTTGGTATGCAATGTGGAACAATCGCGAAATTGACAAATTTGAATCACCTAAATTATTAACTCAAGTGCTTTCTGGTTTTCCAAATTTCGGCGTAGATAAAGATGGTGATTACTGGTTTGTTGGAGGTGGAAATGCTGGTGTTTATGGAATAATCCCCAAAGACTCAGAGTTGTTATTGTTCTTTTCGGGTCTTCTTAACAGTGAAATTCTTGCCTTTTTTATTGCTGAGACATCAACGAAATTTAGAGGAGGTTACTTTTCTTTTGCAAAAAGATTTTTAGCCGACTTCCCTGTTAAAGTTAATGATGACTTTATATTTCCAGTTTCAATATTTGCTGACTATCTATATTATGCCCCATTGAATTCAATTGAATATGCCTTTTTAAGTCAATTACTTAACTCGATTATCTATGAACTCTACTTCCCCGAAGAACTCAAATCCGCCAACAAAGAAATCCTAAAACATTTGGGAGATTTAAAGCCCATAACAGATGAAATGAGTGACGAAGAGAAGTTGGCTACTATACAAGGTGAGTTTGAGCGGTTAAATAACCCAAACCACCCCGTACGCAATGCTATAGAAACCTTGGATAGCGTTGAGGAGGTGGCTATCATTAAAAAATCTTTAGATAAATAATCGGGTATGTTCACAAATAGTTTAAACAAAAACAGTACAGCTAAAATTACATCGCGTTATGGCACAGCAATTTGGTAAAACATGGTGGGGAGAAAACTTTTTACAAGCATTAACAGATATTGATTATTCCAACAGATTGCCCCGTGGAAGAAGTTATGCCCGTAATGGTTATGTAAAGGAGATTAATACTTTAGACAATAGAATTGATGCTAAAGTTAAAGGAAGTCGTAGAACACCATACAATGTGCAAATTAGCGTACCCCTATTTTCCAATTCGGAAAAGAAAAAAATAACACAAGCCATTATAGAGGATCCCCTGCTGCTTTCTCATTTACTAAACCGGGAATTGCCCCACGAGCTGAATGAACTGGCAACAAAGCATAACATTGCTGTTTTTCCAAACAAGTGGTCTGATTTTGATATGCAATGCTCCTGCCCCGATTGGGCTGTGCCTTGCAAGCATATAGCATCGGTAATTTATATGCTTTCGGCAGAAATTGACAGAAACCCTTTTCTGGTTTTTCAGCTGCATGGTTTAGATATTTTAAAGGAGCTAACCAACGTCGGAATGGCACTTGAAAAGGAGATGGGCATTCCAAGTTTCCATCAAATGGTTCAGGATATTCCATCGGAGATTGTAAATGATAAAAAGGAAGCTGAAGCTTCTTTCGATTTATCCAGAATAACCCCTCAAACGGACAACCTGCTATCGTTACTCGACACAAAATCCGTTTTTTACGATAAGCCTTTCGTTCCTTTGCTCCGAAAAAATTACAAGGCTGTTAGTCGTTATTCTACAGTATTATTAAGCCAAGATGTGGTAGAATTCGAACCGAAAATTTTTGAAAGCATAGAAAACGTAGAGCTGTTTATCAATGACGACTCCTCTTTTCATAAAGTCATATTTCATTACGAAAGCGAAGATTTGGTTTTTAAAGATACCGATGACGGAATTAGCTCTCTAATCAACTTCCTTGCAAGGTTGCCAAAAAAATATGAACAACGATTATCACCTGATTTAAAAATAGTATACAGAGCATGGCACTTAAGCCTAAAACTTGCAGAGTATGGAGCATTTATCCCCCAGCTATTGGCCCTAAAGAAAGATGCAAATGTTATAAGGTGGATTCCGGCTATAATAAACGAAGAGGTTAATACTTTACTCAATATTCTTGAACAAGGCATTTCGCCTGAATTAGTAAAAGTCTCGTTTAATGCAAAAAAGCCTAAATATCTTTCGCCCAGAGAACAGTCAGTAACGCTCGTGGCTATTTTCTTAACACATTATATGAAATCGGCTAGCACCGTTCAGGTATCACCTACACAATATTTAGAAACAGAAATTCAACAGCTAATCTTCAAAAATGAAAGCCTTACCTTTAATCACCTCGGAGAAAAGCAGATACCAGAAGCAATACATCAATACTTTCAACGATTTTACCTAAGCGATAAGGTTTATGTGCCACTAATTAAAATAGTAGATAATGCCGAAGAAAATACCTTTGACTTGCAATTGTGGGTTGAAAACCGAAAAGACTCCATTCAGGAACCATTAACTCTTCTTGGTTTTATTGAAAATAAAGCATACAATAAATTCAAAGCCTCATTATTTCAATCGCTGGCAAGCTTATCTAGAGATTTCCCGGCCATAAAACCACTAATTTCTTCTTCGGGTGCAAAACAGCTACTATTTGATGCAGATTCCTTTGCCGAGGTTTTATTAACCATTTTACCCCTGGTTAAATTATTAGGCTTTCGGATTTTATTGCCCAACTCATTAAAAAACCTTGCCCGGCCCAAAGCATCATTTAAATTAGACGGTAACAATTCTAACTCTTCTGGTAAAAGCTACCTAAATCTTAATGAAATGCTCCAATTCGAATGGCAGATAGCCATTGGCGATAAAACAATTCCGGTAAGTGAATTTAAAAAACTGGTAAAGGGCACATCGGGAATTGTAAATATTAAGGGAGAGTATGTTTTAATCGACCAAAAAGAAATAACCACCTTACTAAATAATCTCGACGAGGATAAGCTGCTTTCACATACAGAATTGCTCCAGTCGGCCCTAACCGAAGAATATCAGGAAGCGAAGATTGCAATTTCATCCAAAGCCAAAAAAATAATAAATGAGCTGTTGCGGAGTGAGCAAAAAGCAATTCCAAAGAATTTGAATGCAACCTTACGCCCCTATCAGGAACGTGGATACCAATGGCTATATAACAATAGCAAGGTAGGCTTTGGAAGCATTATTGCCGACGATATGGGACTTGGAAAAACGTTGCAAGTAATAAGCTTACTATTGCAATTTAAGCACGAAGGGCGCTTAAGTAAAAATAAGGCGTTGGTTGTTGTACCAACAACATTAATTACCAACTGGCAGAAAGAGATTGAAAAATTTGCACCACAGTTATTACCTCATATTTACCATGGAACAAAACGCGAGTTTAAAACCGATGAATGCGATTTGGTAATTACTTCCTACGGAATGCTGCGTAGCGATGCCTCAAAATTTCAAAAAATTAAGTGGGAAGTGTTGGCTATTGACGAAGCCCAAAATATTAAGAATCCGGGAACAGAGCAGACAAAAGCGGTAAAGAAATTGAAAGCCGATGTAAAAATTGCTATAAGTGGTACTCCTGTTGAAAACAGATTGAGTGAATACTGGAGTCTGTTCGATTTTGTAAATAAGGGCTACCTAGGGTCGGCAAAGTATTTCAAGAAAACTTTTGCTTCGCCTATTGAAAATGATAACAATGAATTACAGCTCGAAAAATTCAAGAAAATAACAGAGCCATTTATTCTCAGACGCTTAAAAACAGATAAATCAATCATATCTGACTTGCCCGAAAAAATTGAGCACGATTGTTTTGTTCAGCTTGCCAAAGAGCAAACAGCCCTTTATCAGAATGTAGTTGATACAATGATGGAGTCGCTTAATAATACAGAGCAAGATTCAATAGAAAGAAAAGGATTGGTTCTTAAAATGATAACCGCCCTAAAACAGGTTTGCAACCACCCTTCGCAATTTCTAAAAAAAGAAGACGACCGGGTTGAGCTGTCAGGAAAAACCGAGATGCTTATACAATTGCTTCGCTCCATTTATGAGAATAATGAAAAGGTGCTAATATTTACGCAGTACAAAGAAATGGGAAAAATTCTCGTGCGCATATTAGAGAATGTTTTTGATACCACGCCGCTATTCCTACACGGAGGTGTTGCTCGTAATAAAAGAGATGCTATGGTTGATGAGTTTCAAAACAAGATGCATAAAAAGATATTTATCCTGTCAATAAAAGCCGGAGGCACAGGATTGAACCTAACCGCAGCCAACCATGTTATCCATTACGACCTTTGGTGGAATCCGGCAGTAGAAACCCAGGCTACCGATCGGGCGTTTCGTATCGGTCAGCACAAGAATGTACTGGTACATCGTTTAATATCTAAAGGAACATTTGAAGAAAAAATTAATCAGATGATTCAAGATAAAAAACACTTGGCCGATTTAACCGTTTCAACAGGCGAAAAATGGGTTGGCGACTTATCGAATGCTGAACTTAAAGATCTTGTTAGCATGAATAATTAAGCCCTAATTGCAATTTAAAGAACATTATTCGCTGTATATATGATAGTTGTGCACAAGCATAAAAAGCAACATTCGGATACTGTAATGACTTTTAGTTATACCTTACGGTCATTATGATTTTAATTTGTATCTTTGAAAGAAAAAAGATATGATTACTAGAACATTAGAGAATAAAATACGAGATAAGATTGGCAGTGGTAAAGCAATTGTCTTGGTAGGTGCAAGACAAGTAGGAAAAACAACGCTGATTAAAAGTATTTTAAAGGATAGCGATTTTTTGTTCTTAG
>Ga0265295_1005348_pt1 | contig 16442 bp, 11 predicted proteins | sample Munlansysbiofilm_FD_192503 | JGI IMG/M metagenome (GOLD analysis project Ga0265295, IMG submission 192503) | Leachate microbial communities from a municipal landfill in Southern Ontario, Canada - Methane capture system biofilm | ecosystem: Engineered > Solid waste > Landfill > Unclassified ... | reverse complement strand
GCTTCGCTCAGGGTAAAATTTCAGATTGCAGATTGCGGATTGCAGATTGCAGATGTGATGATGTGCGGATTTAAAGATTACGAATTCTTAACACCTCCCGCCTGAGGCGGACAGGCAACAAATCAACAAATCAACAGATCACAGATTTCGGATTGCAGATTTCAGATTGCAGATTGCAGATTGAAGATTGTGGATATAAAATTTACGAGCATTATCAATCACAGATCGCTCCTCAACAAATCCCGCCTGCCTCAGGCGAGGGGACAGGCAACCCATCACAGATCACCCCTCAACAAATCCCGCCAGAGGCAGGTAGGCAGGCAACAACTCAACAAATCAACAGCCACATAACCAGCTCATCATTTCCTGCCGCAACATATAAGGTCTCCATTTGTTGAAACATAGTGGAACGCAAAAGAAGCTAAAACAGACACAGGATATTAATAATGGAATGCAAAATGCACGCTTCACTTTTAATCCGGTTACCCTGAATTTAAGTATCTTTGTACCGACTTAATTTAATTCAATTAAGTACTGAAAATATTTTTTGTGAAATGGAAAAAGAGACCAACAACATCCTGCATGAACTGACGCAGAGTGAATATAAATATGGGTTTTACACTGATATTGAGATGGATATGGCGCCGAAAGGTCTGTCTGAAGACACCATCCGTTTTATATCGGCCAAAAAAAACGAACCGGAGTGGTTACTCGAATACCGGCTGAAGGCATTCCGCCATTGGCTTACGATGGTTGAACCTACCTGGGCGCACGTACATTACCCTCCCATCGACTATCAGGACATTATTTACTATGCTGCCCCAAAAAGAAAAAAGGAACTAGGCAGTCTGGATGAAGTGGACCCCGAATTGCTGGACACCTTTAAAAAGCTGGGCATTTCTCTTGAAGAGCAGAAAAGGCTTTCAGGCGTTGCTGTAGATGCAGTAATTGACTCTGTTTCGGTGAAAACCACCTTTTCTGAAACACTTGAAAAACAAGGCATTATATTTTGTTCCTTCAGCGAAGCCGTACAAAAAGTCCCTGAACTGGTGCGCCAATATATGGGCACAGTAGTTCCGTCAGATGACAATTATTTTGCTGCCCTCAATTCAGCAGTTTTCAGCGATGGCAGCTTCTGCTATATTCCCAAAGGAGTGCGTTGTCCCATTGAGCTTTCCACTTATTTTCGTATTAATGCAGCCAACACCGGACAATTTGAGCGCACGCTGATTATTGGCGACGAAGGCAGCTATGTTAGCTATATGGAAGGTTGCACTGCCCCCATGCGCGACGAAAATCAATTGCATGCTGCCATTGTGGAAATCATTGCCCTTAAGGATGCAGAGGTTAAATACTCCACGGTCCAAAACTGGTATCCGGGCAATAAAAAAGGAGAAGGTGGGGTTTACAATTTCGTAACCAAACGCGGTATTTGTAAAGGTACACATTCAAAAATTTCCTGGACTCAGGTGGAAACCGGCTCAGCTATTACCTGGAAGTATCCCAGCGTAATTCTTATGGGCGACCATTCCGTGGGTGAATTTTACTCCGTAGCTGTCACCAATAATTTTCAGCAAGCCGATACCGGTTCAAAAATGATTCATCTGGGTAAAAACACCCGCAGTACCATAATTTCCAAGGGGATATCAGCCGGCAGAAGCAACAACAGTTACCGGGGTCTGGTAAAGATGACCAAACGGGCAGAAAATTCAAGAAATTTCTCTCAATGCGATTCATTGCTGCTGGGCGACCGCTGTGGTGCACACACCTTTCCATACATAAAAGCAGAAAACCGCAGTTCCATTGTAGAGCATGAAGCCACTACTTCAAAAATATCAGATGAGCAGTTGTATTATTGCAATCAGCGGGGGATAAGTACGGAAAGCGCCATTGGACTTATTGTAAATGGTTATGCCCGGGAAGTACTTAAAAAGCTCCCTATGGAATTTGCTGTTGAAGCCCAAAAATTGCTTTCATTAAGCCTTGAAGGAAGTGTGGGATAACTTCTACTTTATTGTGAACTGAACTCAAAAAAATAATTTTAACTGAATAGACAATGCTTAGTATAAAAAACTTAAGAGCTTCCATCGACGGAAAGGAAATATTAAAAGGAGTTAATCTGGAGGTTCGGGCCGGTGAAGTACATGCCATAATGGGGCCCAATGGAACCGGCAAAAGCACCCTTGCTTCGGTGATTGTCGGACGGGATATTTTTGAAGTAGAAGAGGGTGAAATTCTCTTTAAGGGCAAAAATCTTATCGGTATGCCTGTGGATGAAAGGGCCAATGAGGGCATTTTCCTCGGATTTCAGTATCCCGTGGAAATTCCCGGAGTGAGTATGACCAATTTTATGCGTACCGCCATAAACGAGCAGCGCAAGTACAGAGGCCTTGATCCCATGCCTGCCCAGGAATTCCTGAATAGTATGGAAGAAAAAAAACGACTACTTGAAATTCATGCCAAGCTGGCCAACCGGTCTGTAAACGAAGGCTTTTCTGGTGGTGAAAAAAAGAAAAATGAAATTTTTCAAATGGCCATGCTCAACCCCGAACTTGCTATACTTGATGAAACCGATTCAGGACTGGACATTGATGCCCTGAAAATTGTTGCTCACGGAGTAAATACCTTACGCCGACCCGACAATGCTTTTATTGTAATCACACACTATCAGCGATTGCTTGAGTATATTGTACCTGACTTTGTACATGTATTGTTTGATGGTCGCATCGTACGTTCGGGTGGGAAAGAACTGGCATTTGAACTTGAAGACAAGGGCTATGAATGGATTAAAGAAGCTCAGGTCTAATCCCCTTAAAACATCAATTGAATCATGGACGAAACGAATATACAATACAATACCACCGAAAAACTGCAGGCGTTCTTTAAAGAGAACATGGCAGTGCTTACTTCGGATGATCCGCCTCATCTGGCACAACTTAGAAAGCAGGCCTATGCACATTTTATTGAACATGGATTTCCACATACCCGGCTCGAAAAATGGAGAAATACCGATTTGAGCCAGATACTGGACCACGACTTCAACTTTCCGCTTAAACCAACAGTACTTGATGTGGATATAGATGATGTTTTCAGGTGTGAAGTACCTGATTTTAACACCCGGCTTATTCCACAAATGAACGGGTGGTTTATGGGAACTGGCGAGGAAATGGCCAATGGCGTTATTATTAGCAGTATGGCCGAAGCCATAAAGAAATATCCTGAACTCATTGAAAAACATTTCGGTTACTATGCTGACATCAAAGATGAAAACCTTACCGCACTCAACACGGCTTTTTTCAGGGATGGGGTTTTTATTTATGTGCCTGATAATATCCGGGTGGAGCAACCCATGCAAATGGTGGATCTGGTAAACTCCGGAACCACTATTTTCATCCAGGTACGAAACCTGATTGTACTGGGTAAAAACAGCAGCCTGAGTCTGGTTCAATGTGACGACTCCATCGACAACAATATTGGTTTTAACAATACGGTTACTGAAGTCTATATGGATGAAAACTCCACGCTGGACCACTATAAACTTCAAAATAAAAACAATGAATCGGCCCTGACCAACAGCACCTATTTTCATCTGGAAAAAGGGGCTAACCTCAGTACCAGTGCGATTAGTCTTAATGGCGGACTTATTCGCAATGAGACACAGGTAAGGTTAAACGGATCACTTAGTCATGCCGATGTACTTGGATTGTATCTGATGGATCATGAACAACACATTGATAACCAGGTGTTTATTGACCACGCAGCTCCACATTGTACCAGTAACGAATTGTTTAAAGGTATTCTGGATGATCATGCTTCCGGAGTATTTAACGGACACATTCTGGTTCGCCCCGACGCACAGCAAACCAATGCCTATCAAAACAACAAAAACATTTTAATTTCAGACAAAGCAGTGATTGACACTAAGCCTTTTCTGGAAATTTATGCCGATGATGTTAAGTGCAGCCATGGCGCAACGGTTGGTCAGCTTGATGAAGATGCCCGTTTCTATCTTCAATCCAGGGGAATTGGCCATGACAATGCACAAATGTTGTTGATGTATGCTTTTGCAGCTGACATAGTTGATAAAATTGCCATTCCCCAATTGCGCAACCGCATTGACGATTTGGTTAAAAAAAGGCTGAGGGGAGAACTTTCGTCCTGCGAACAGTGTGTGTTACACTGCAATTCAAAAGAACAAAAGGTAGCCTTTGAAATTGATATGAGCCGCATATAGCCTTATAAGTCATGGGAAAAAGAGATACTATTCATTTTTCAACTTCCAGCCTGGCCGATATTGAAGCCATCAGGGCTGACTTTCCCATCCTCCGCCGTGAAGTTTACGGCAAACCCCTGGTTTATTTTGACAATGCTGCCACTACCCAAAAACCTCAGGTAGTGATAGATGCGCTGGTAGATTATTATCAAAATACGAATGCCAACGTACATCGGGGTGTGCATTTGTTGAGCCAGGAGGCTACCACAGTTTTTGAAAAAGCCAGGGAAAAGATGGCCCTATTTGTAAATGCCCGCTCAGTGCGTGAAATGATATTCACACGAGGTTGCACCGAGGCCATCAATCTGGTAGCTGCCACCTGGGGCCATCAAAACCTCAGGCAAGGAGATGAAATTCTGATATCAGCGCTGGAGCACCATTCCAATATTGTTCCCTGGCAAATGCTTTGTGAACATTCGGGTGCCCGACTTATTGTATGTCCCCTTCATGCAGATGGCTCGCTGAATATGGGAGAATTTACCCGATTACTCAATCCCCGCACCCGATTGGTGGCTATCTCACACATTTCCAATTCACTCGGTACAATAAATCCTGTAAAGGAAATAACCCGAATGGCCCATGAAGCAGGAGCAAAGGTACTGATAGATGGTGCTCAGGCTCTCGCTCATTTAGAGGTTGATGTACAGGATATGGATTGTGACTTTTATGCTTTTTCAGCACATAAGATTTACGGACCCATGGGCATTGGAGGGCTTTACGGGAAAGAAGAGCTGCTTTTGGAAATGCCACCCTATCAGGGCGGAGGCGAAATGATTGCCAATGTAACATTCGAGCATACTACCTATAATGAACCGCCTTTCAAATTTGAAGCCGGCACCCCGAATGTAGCAGGCGCGGTGGCTTTTGGTGTGGCCATTGACTACATAAAGCACCTGGGTATTCCAAACATTGCCAAACGCGAAAACGAACTACTTGATTATGCCACCCATGTGCTAAATACAATTCCGGGCGTGGTGATTATTGGGAATGCCGAACATAAAGCTTCGGTGATCTCCTTTCTCATTGATGACATTCATCCTTATGATGCAGGCACCATTATCGATCATTTCGGCATTGCCGTGCGCACCGGTACCCATTGTACCCAGCCATTGATGGACAGCCTCGGTATTACCGGCACCATCAGAGCCTCATTCGCTTTTTACAACACTTTCGCAGAAATTGATCTTCTCGCAAAAGCAGTGAATAAGGCCAGAGAAATGTTTCTTTAAACTGTTGACATATAATGGTCCCGTTTAAGGGATAGTTAAATTGAAAACGCTTATGAAAATAGAAGAAAGAACCCAGGCCATCGTGAACGAATTCGCGAATTTTGATGACTGGATGGACAAATACAATTATTTAATTGAGTTGGGCAAAGGGCTTCCTCTTATCGAGGAACGTCACAAGACCGAGAACAACCTGATTCCGGGTTGTCAGTCGAGGGTATGGCTGCATGCCGATTTTGACGGTGAAATAGTGCATTTTACAGCCGACAGTGACGCTGTAATTACCAAAGGCATTGCCAATTTGCTTATCCGTACATTTTCTGACCAGCGTCCTCAGGAAATTCTCGACTCATCCACCAACTTTCTGAGTGAAATCGGACTCACAGAACACTTGTCCCCTACCCGCAGCAACGGCATGCTTTCTATGCTGAAACAAATAAAAATGTATGCCCTTGCATTTAAGGCAAAGCAGGAAATGGGGCAATCCTAAATTACTCTTAACGCTAAAAAACGAATGCATTATGATGGATCACGAAAAAACGCTTGAACTTGGAAATAAAATCATTGACAGGTTAAAAACCATTTTCGACCCCGAGATACCTGTAAATATTTATGATCTCGGGCTCATCTATAAAATTGATGTGGATGAGCACTCAACTGCGCGTATTCTGATGACGCTGACCACCCCAAATTGTCCGGTGGCTGAATCGCTTCCCGCAGAGGTAAAGCAAAAGATACAAGCCATTGATGGTATCAGCCAGTGTGAGATTGAACTTACCTTTGACCCGCCCTGGGATCAGGACATGATTTCAGAAGCGGCTATGCTCGACCTGGGCTTATTGTAAGCAGGGATCAGGAATGCCCCAGCATACTATCTTCGTCAGTGGTCCAGTTGTATTGATATAGGCCTTCGAGCAATCTTTTTTCTTTTTCTTCGTCAGATAAATCTTCATAAGCCTGCTTCTCGGCTTCAAATTTCTTACGTTTCTGCTCTTCAATTTCGTGGATTCTGTCCAGATATTGCTGTTCTATCTTTTTCTTCAGATAATCAGTCGCCACGGCAGGAAACAATTCGAGCAACAGCTTGTGTTTTTCTGTTTCAGCCAGTTTTACGCCACCATATTCAGGAAATTCCGGATTTGGCTGAGGTTTATAAAAGCTGGTATCATAAGGGACTTCCTCCCTGACACCGGAAATTTTATACCTGAATTCGGGGTCCACAGGAACAGGTGTTTTCCCATAAACACCTTTAACCAGATTAACAAACTGTATACTTCGGGTGGTATATAAGGGGTCGCCCTTAGATTCATCGATGGCACAGTTCACTGCCTGAACCCCGACAATCTGGCTGGTAGGTGTTACCAGGGGCGGACAACCGGCATCCATTCGCACACTGGGAATAAGTTCGAGGGTGCGCGACAACAACTGTTCAAGTTTCAATTGCTTTAATTGGACCAGCATATTAGAATACATACCTCCGGGCACTTCAGCTTCTTTCACCTTTTCGTCGGCTGCGGGGAACCCAAAATAAGCCTCAATACGAGCACAGGCATCCAACAGGTCATCCTCCTTATCCGCCTTTCCGAAAGCAATGGCCAATTCAAACAATTCGTCAATGTCTTTGGGTAACTTGTCGGTAACCAGATTAAATTCAAGGGGAATGGTGTCATATTGGTCAAATTCTGACAGTTCTTTGCGGATAAGCCTCAGTTCCTTGTCAATTTTATTTACAGCTTCGGGATTAACTCCGGTTTGAATGCCTAATCGATCGCAAAACAACTGAATCAGTTCAAATGCCGGAGCAGCAGTACCACCGGCAAATGACATCATATTGGTGTCAATAATATCCACCCCATTAATGATAGCCATAAGTGTGGATGCAAGTCCATATCCGGGAGTTGAGTGGGTATGGAAATCAATGGGAACTTTCAGATTTTGTTTCAACAGCTTTACCAAACGTCCGGCTCTTATTGGAGTAATAAGACCAGCCATATCCTTAATGGTAACCATATCTGCCCCCATCTGCTCCAGCTCTTTGGCCTTATTCAGATAATAATCGTTGGTAAAAACATTGGTATGTAATGGTTTTGACTTTAATAAAGCTCTAAGTTTACGCATGGCCGAAAATTGAGGATCCACAGTGTAAACTATGGCACAATCAGCCAGTCCGCCGTTATCTTTTACTGATTTTATGGTGGAGACAATGTTTGAATTGTCATTGAGCGCATCAAAAATGCGCATTATGCTTATGCCCGATTCTACTGCAGTGCGGTTAAATCCGTCAATAATTTCATCAGGATAGGGATTGTAACCAAACAGATTCCGGCCACGTGAAAGAGCGGTAAGTTTTGAGGTATCTCCAATTACAGCCTTAATTATTTCCAGTCTTTCCCAGGGATCTTCATTCAGAAAACGCATTACAGAATCAGGCACTGCACCTCCCCATACTTCCATAGCATAAAAGCCGGCATCCTTATAAAAAGGCAACACACTGTCAACTTGTGACTGACTCATACGTGTGGCAAACAACGATTGTTGCCCGTCACGCAGGCTGAGGTCCCGAATCAATACTTTTTTATCCATAGGTATAATAAAATTGGCAGATTAACGAAGTAAAGTATGTAAAGAGGTAACGTAAAAAGTGGCTGAATAGTTTTGAGACTACAAAGTTAAGACAATTAATATACAGCAATATACGATGCAAAAAATAAAATCACTTGCGATTGAGCGGGAACAAAAGATCTCATTAAAACCAAGAGGCTTAACCTCAGGGCTTAATATTAATATCAGTAAAAGATGCAAATAACAGGAGGAAAATATATGCCTGATTGCTATTGTATTACCGGTACTTCAATTACCTGAAGTACTTCGGTAGTTGCTTCGTTATAAACAAAAGCAATTACGCTGCAATTTTCCGGTGCAAACTCCTCTTTAAGTATGGTCTTAAATGACTTTATTGAAGATTCCGGATTGGGGGTACCCTCAACTGCAATGCTGGTTCCCCAAGGCAGGGTTATGGCCTGGCGGAGTACATGATTGTGCTCATAATCAACAATGTCGGGTACTGTACCAACATTTGGATCGGAATTTTTCTGAGCTTTAACAATTTTACTTTCACTGAGGACTACCACCAGTTTCAGATTTTTATTAAGCGTAGTTATAAACCGGGTATTGACATGGGTACAGAGCTTACGCAATTCCTCGTCATAAGTGTTGATCATCTGGAGATCAATCACCGGGGTTACATTAAGTGCATCTGACACCTTGCCTGACCAGGCACCCGATGAGACCAGGTGGTTTCCCGGGTAACCCTTACGATCAATCATTCCGGTTGGATTGAATATAATACCATAAAAAGCATTCCAGATATTCCCTGCTTCTGTACGGAAATCATAGGTATAAAGGCCGTTAGAATAAGGTTCAGCGAAATAACCTGCGTGCACCGATAATACGACCAACCGATCACCGTGGATATTTTTGAGATTGTGAGCAATCAGCGCAGCTTCGGGACAATTAACACAGGTTTGACCTGTATAATCCTCCAACAGTACCCGCTTTTCCACCTGGGTTACCTCAGGAAACAGGGGCACCGGACAGGCAGCAGTATCGGCAACCTCCAGGGTAGTGGAATAAGGCTCTTCTATTTTATCACAGCCTGAAAAAGCAAAAAGCATCGCTACAAAAAAAACAGAAAACAATAGAGAGATATTGAAAATTTTCGGAAGATTCATAATAAAAATTATTTAAAATGAGCTGGTTATAGTTACTGTCAAGCCACTGGCAGCAGGCACCGTGCGACAGACGCCGCCTACACAAAGAATGCCTTTTCGCTGTTTGCCGTAGCTGACCGACAATCGATTGGACCCCTGGGTATATCCCATAGCAATGGTGGGATAATGAAATCGATCCTCTTTATTGTCATTGCCGTAATTGTACTGATCGGAAAAGTTGAAAAACCAACGGGGTGCAATGGTGTATTCCATCATATACTGCACCCAGTTTCCCTTATCCTGCTTTGTTGACATGTGCTGAAGTTCCAGTTTCAATGCGTTCTTACTATCGTATCTGTAAGTCATGTCTGCGATTAAGATGTGGGCTTCAACCAGGGGTTCTCCCGGATGATTTTCAATAACATCGATGTTGTACTTCATAAAGATATAGGACAAAAGCACTTTATATTTCTGGTTGAACTTACGTTGAACTTCAATGTTGAGGTCCTGAAAATAAAGTTCATCGCCAAAGGCAAAAAACTGCGAAGTATAACCTTTGGTACCGGAAACACCGATAGCGGATTCCCCTTCAGCCACTTCTTTTTCTATGGAAGTAACCCTGGAGAAATTTACCGCGATATCAGTACCATACTTTCCACCTATCTTACTGCCACGGGGAATTTTATAATTTACCTGCCCCTGTATGGCCATTTCACCGTTAGGTTGGGTCGCATAAGGATACATAGCCGACAGACTGTAGGCATGTTGACGGGTTAGGGCTGGCAGATAATTGATGTCCAGCGTACTTCCCGTTTCGGTACGTTTGGATTTAAAGCTCATATTATCGGTACGCTTAGCCGAAGCCATAACACCCAATCCTTTGGTGGCATAAGATGTCTGCACCAACAGTGATTCTCCGTCTTTGTAAATAAATTTGTTAAACGAAGAGGGATCATTTATTTTTCGGGTGTACTCCCCATAAATATTGAACCCGCCCCGGTTAATATTTGCCCTTGCTGCCCATGAACTCACATTTTCGGGTAAATGCAACAGACTGGTATCATTCACAATAATGTCTTCAGCAGACTCATATTTACTTACAAAGCTGCCCCCAAGAGTAAGGCGCGTTTTAAGGTTTAATTCGGGTTTAAACAGATCATTAATAGACAAGTCACCATCAATACCCCTGACCAGTCCCGGACCTTTTTCCCAGAAATAGCGCTGTTTCCCGATAAGTCCCTTTAGCGTAATGGCATCTATGGGTTTGAAGACAACTTTTGCGCCTTCAAAGGCATTATCAAAACCCAGGTTACGTTCCTCGTAAGCCCGCAGCACCATTCCACTACCAAACTGTTCGTAGAAATGTCCCACTGTTATTTCGAACTGTTCATTGCGCCAGGCTCCAAACCAATAGGGAACACCACTGCCCTTATACAAGGGATCATAACCCTGTAGCGGATTCAGGTAGGTTTCAAACCGCAAACCTGCACTAAAATTTCCCTGTGTATAGAGCAAATTGGCAAAGCTGTTCATTAACATCTTTTCAGCCACTTCATTGGCACCTATGGCTGAGTCGGCCTGATAAATCTGAGCATCAAGCTGAAAATTGCCCGAGACCTTCCCTCCATCCAGAAACCCCTGGGCCTGAACCTCAGGCAGATAAATGAAGCAAAAGAACATAAAAAATACAATGGCACCCTGTTGTATGTGTCGCATATAGGCCGGATTAACGGTGAATTAAAACTATAAATGTTCCCACTAAGTTATTTGATGGCTTCTCCCCGGTTGAGCTTACGCACCATTTCGATGAGCTCCAATTCGCTGCCTTCACTGAATGAAGTATGCTGCCATACAATTTCCCCGTCTCCGTTGATGAGGAAGGTATGGGGAATCATATTTACATTCATGGCGCGCTTAAAATCGCCGTTTACATCCAGCAAAATATCATACTCCCAGCCTTTACCACTAACGGTGGGTGCTACTTTTGATGAACTCCGCGCGTCGTCAATGGATACAGCAATTAGTTTAACACCGGTTTCCTCTACCCAGTCAGGATATACATCGCCAATGGTGGTCAGTTCGTTGATACAGGGCTTACACCATAGTGCCCAGAAACTCAGGATGATGGGCTTGCCGTCGTTGCTGAGTTCGGCAGTATTGATGGTAGTTCCTTTCAGGGTCTTTACTGAAACCTGGGGTAATTTTTTACCGGTTTCCTGAGCAAAAGCACCTGAAATGAGCAATGATACGATTGAAAGAACAATTAATTTTTTCATTTCTTTGTTTTAAAAAATTAGGGTAAGTACACTTCGAGCAACTTGGAGGACATTTCCGGTACTATATCAATCCGATCGAGCCTGGCCGGTACCAATACAGATTCGCCCATTTTTAGTTTAACCTGGGGTTCATTGCTCCCTCCGTGTACCAGGGTAACCATTCCTTCAATACACAATAGGATAACAAAGGAATCCAGTTCGCTATAATCTTTGGCCAGAGTCTGGTCCAGTTCAATAAGATTGGTCACGAAATAAGGACTTGTCACCAGGTTTGCTGTGCCATTGTGTTTTTTTTCGTAGGCTGACTTGTAATCGTCATAAACATTAAAATCTATGGCATCCAGCGCTTCTTCAGTATGCAGTTCACGGCTGTTTCCGGCATCGTCCACCCTGTCCCAGTCGTAAATGCGATAAGTGGTATCAGAAGTTTGCTGAATTTCTGCCAAAAATATCCCGGGGCCAATGCCATGAACACGGCCGGCCGGCATATAGAACACCTCACCTTTATGCACCTTCTCAACATTAAGGATATCTTTTAATGTTTTATCATTAAGATGTTTAAGGTAAGTTTCTCTATCCACCTTCCGGCTGAAACCACTGATAAGTTCTGAATCATTGTCGGCGTTCAGTATGTACCACATTTCAGATTTACCATTTCCAAGGCCTCTTTTTGCGGCCAGTTCATCATCAGGATGAACCTGAATAGAGAGGTATTCGGCGGCATCAATAAATTTAACCAGAATGGGAAATTCATTGCCATGGCGCTGAAATACAGCATCGCCGACCAGATCACCCATATATATTTCTACCAGCTCATTCAGTTCGTTGCCAGCCAAAAAGCCATTGATTACCGACGTCTGATTTCCCTCTACACCTGAAACTACCCAGGCCTCTCCACAATTCGGGAGCGGAGAAAAATCAATACCCAGCACCCGGTTTATCTTGCTTCCGCCCCATATCTTGTCTTTAAGAACAGGCCTGAATTTAATAGGATAAAGTTGATTTTCCATAGTTTGTCGTTGATTTTCAAGCTTAAAATGGAGGGGCTAAATTACAACTTTTCAATCAATACTGTTAAAATGAGTCCCAACTTTTGATAAAATTTTAATAAGTAAGCATTAAAAAACCGTGCCAAACATATTGACACGGTTTTTTTTAAATTGATAAAGTGTTCTATTTGCTTATGAACAACTTTTGTGAAGCAGAGCCTGAAGCATTCCGGATGTTGGCAATATAAATGCCAGCAGGCACATCCAGGCTGAATGTGTAACTATTATCACCTGCAAATTGTTTGGCGAATACCCGTTGTCCCTGAAGATTATACAAACTCAGGGTGAAGTTTTCAGTACCGGGCACCCTCAGGTTAACCTGAGTGCCACTGCTGAAAAGGGTATAAGCACCCAGAGTGTTATAATCAACACCTATGTTAATGAGATCAAGCACCAGCACATTGTCAACACCACCGGTCGGATTGATGGTATTAACACCAATCCATACTCCGGAAGGAACATTGTAATCATTCATGATACTTCCATTGGTCAGTGATCTTACTTCAACCCGTTTTACCCCTTCATTGTTGGTGTTGGGCACTATACCACCCCATGAACCACTGGTACCGGCTACTTCAGTAAGATAGAAAGGAGCATAGCTGGTAATCGACGAGAAGTCAACCTCTGATGCTTCGATATGCGTTCCATAAAGCGGACGTCCGGTACCTTCAACATTGTTGTACAAATAAACGAAGTCCTTAGCATTGTCTTCGCTGACACCGCGGATAGCTGTACCCTGAGTATCATCAGCTTCAGTACCGAATTGTAGAATGGTGGCAAAATCTTCGGTGGTCAGGCGGGTGATTACTGTGGTACCCTCATTGCCATCGTTGAGACTGATGCGCATATATACATGATTTCCAGGCGTAAAGCGATCGTTACCCGTCGGCTCGGTAATAAACCATCCGGTATAACTGCCCTGGGCGTCGGTTGTTAATGTTCCATATTCACCTGGATTGTTAAATGAGGTACTTGTAGCTCGGGCAAATTCACCGTTTTCATTAACAAATATCGGGTTACCGGCACCATTATAATCGGGCAGGTCTGATTCGACCACTACCTTATTATAATAGAAGTAAGTAGTTTCAGGTTGCAGGTTATTTAGGGAAGCCCGGTAAGCAAAAGGAACGCGGGCATTGTTTCCGCCATTTAGTCCTTCCATATACATGGGTAAGGTAACCTCATCGAGTACGGGAATAACCGCACCTGTAACATTTCCGTTGAGGGTAACCATTTTATCGGTGGCTCCTCCCCCGCTGTTTACAATGGTTTGTCCGTTATAACTTCCGACCGCAAGGCCAGCTTTTAACCTTACAGAAACGGTTACCGGTTGTCCGGTGATTGCACCATCAGCAATTGGGAAATTTACCATATTGGCAAAGTCAGTTCCATTGGAGGAAACTTCATAATCAGCCGGTGCAGTTACGGTTACATCGCCGGTACCGGTAAGATCGGTTCCGCTCAAAGTATAGGTTTGAGCTGCTGACGGACCACTTCCTTCTACGTAAGTAAATCCACTGAGCGTTGCAGGACTAACGGTAAGTAAAGGATTTCCGGGAGCAAGAAGATCTATTACAATAATATCTACTTCTCCTCCAAAAGGATTGCGGGTATCAAAAGCTCCCCATACACCATCAGGTGAGGTATGTACTGAGACAACATCACCGGTGGTGCGGCTGCGTTGTTCAACCCGGCGAATGCCTTCAGGCAGCATATTTGGAATAATACCACCCCAGGAACCATTTACACCCTGAACATCATTTTTGTAAAAAGTAGCAAATGATCCTGCGGCAATAAAGTCAACACCGGTGGTTTCAACGCTTGTACCATAGACCGGACGGCCGTTGCCATCTTCATTATCATACAGATAAACCATATTTCCGGAAGTGGCTTCGGAGAGACCTCGAATTCCTGTTCCCATACCGGCCTGATTCAGATCACCAAAGTTAATTACTTCAGCGCCACTGCTGGTGGTAAGGCGATTGACCACAGAAGTTCCCTCAGCACCGTTATTGAGCATGAGACGCATGAAAACCTGATTTCCAACAGTGAAGCGGGCATTTCCGCTGGGTTCGGTGATGAACCATCCGCTGTAATTCCCGGAAGCGTCGGCTACAAACTCGCCATATTCACCCGGATTTCCCAGAGAAGTGCTGGTGGTGCGCGTAAAGCTACCATCACCATTAACGAAAATGGAGTTACCGGCACCATTACTGGTGGGAGAATCAGTTTCTATAACTACTTTATTGTAATAACGATAAGTGGCAGAAGGCATCAGATTGCTTATGCTTAAATGAAAAGCATAAGGCAGACGCTGAATATTGGAAGGCGAAGTACCCTGAATGTATTCAGGAACCATTTCACTGTTTATAAGCGGAAGTAGTTCGGTAACGTTGCCATTCAGAGTTACCTGCATATCTGTTACCCCTCCACCGTTGTGCAAAATGGTCTGGCTATTATAGGTTCCTATGGCCAGGCCGGCTTGTAAACGTACATAAACGGAAACCGGCTGTCCGGTAATTTCACCATCTGCAAAGGGAAGGTTAACTACGGTGTTCCAGGCAGTACCATTGAGTGACACCTCATAATCGGCCGGTGCAGTAGCGGTGATGTTGCCACTTCCTTCCAGGTTTTGGGCGCTGAGTGTGTAACTCTGTGAGGCTGAGGGACCATTACCTGTTTCATAGGTAAATCCGTTCAGGGTAGTGGGGGTAGCAACCAATGAAGGCGAATTACCGGCATTCACATTAATGTTATCCACCTGCCATGAACGATACATGCCAACATTATAATGGTATTTTAATGCGAAGAAAACACTCGTTCCATTAATGGTCGAAATGTCAATTGTTCCGGAAGTTGTCCATTCCTGTTCGATTAACGGATGGGTAAAACTAATTTCCGTCCAGGTAGCTGCAGCAGGGCTTCCAATTCCTGAATAATTGGTAGAGTAAACAAGCTTCAGGTAATTGTCTGCATCATCTGAACCAAAACGGAACCAGGTATCAAAACTCAATGTTTCATTAAAATAATTGTCCAGGTTCATTCCGGGCAAAATCAGCCAGTCTTCTTCAAGTTCACCTGAATTGTGCCCATTCATATATACATATTCTCCCGAAGAAGTACTGTGAAGCCATACTTTGGTATCACCGGACACACTATAAGTATGTACATCACCAAAACCGCTGGCGAAATCTTCTACATAAGGAAGTGTTGTGGTGGCTGCATCGGGAAAAGTTTCGGCATTGTCAATAACACCAGGTGAATACTCGCTGCCATCATACGACCAGAGTTTGTAAAAATATTCGGTGCCACCTGTCAATGCAGTATGGTTAAAACTGTTCGCTGTTCCGGTATAAATTACGTTACCGCCACCTGAAATGGTACTGCCCGGTGTATAGGCTCCGGTAGGTGTGCCAAAAACGCCATTGGCAGACCAGGCAAGCACAACACCGTTGTTTGCTGCATTTGGCGTCCAGCCCAGGTTAATTTGGGTGTTGCTTTGAGCAGTAGCTGAAAAGCCGGTGGGAGGCAACACATTTATGCCCGAAGGCCAGGTGCCGGTAACCGATTCAATCAGGTTATTCGCCACATCTCTTACTTCAATGCGGCTCAGGATGGTACCTGTTTCAATAATAAGGTTAAATTCACCGTTAGTCAGGCCGGTGGGGGCTGCAGCGATAAGCGTACCGCCTGTAGGAGCATCATAACCCAAAACCACGTGACGAACCGAAAAGTTGGTCCAGGTGGTAAAGTTAACATTGCTCTTTTGAATGACAACAGGAGATAAAATTTCCGCTGCTGCCGGCAGCACTACTGTCTGATAGTTGGGAGAAGCGTATGTTGGACCGAGCCGGTCACGATAACTGGCTGTAGTACTTGCATTGGACCCACGCTGAAATAATATCCAG
>Ga0265295_1005347_pt1 | contig 16443 bp, 13 predicted proteins | sample Munlansysbiofilm_FD_192503 | JGI IMG/M metagenome (GOLD analysis project Ga0265295, IMG submission 192503) | Leachate microbial communities from a municipal landfill in Southern Ontario, Canada - Methane capture system biofilm | ecosystem: Engineered > Solid waste > Landfill > Unclassified ... | reverse complement strand
ACGGCGGCGGCAGCGAAATCCTGGTCACCCAGATCATCGGCGCGGCAGCGGTCTTCGCCTGGGCCTTTGGCGCCGGTCTGGTCCTCTTCTACCTCATTAAAGTGACCATCGGCATACGAGTCACCCAGGAAGAGGAACTCAAAGGTCTCGACATCACTGAACACGGCATGGAATCCTACAACGGCTTCCAGATCTTCACCAACGAATAAGAGGGGATACGCCATGAAACTCGTAATCGCATATATCCGGCCCGAGTGCCTGAACGCAGTCAAGCAGGAACTGTACGCCAAGAAAATCTACAACATGTCCGTGACCAACGTGCTCGGCAGCGGACGCCAGAAAGGATTCACCGAAACCTACCGCGGCGTGGTCATGGAAGTGAATCTGCTGAAAAAAGTCCGCCTTGAGATCGGCGTCAACGACGATTTCGCAGAACAGGCCGTGGAGGCCATCAATGCCGGGGCCAGGACCGGCAAGGAAGGCGACGGCGTGATCTTCGTTCTGGAATGCGCGGCCGCAGTGCGCATCCGCACCCAGGAAACGGGGCCAGCCGCGATGGGGTAGCCGCGTCCGCCATTGTAACTCGTCGATAAAAAAGAGCCCCTGCTTGAAAAATGGCAGGGGCTCTTTTGTTGCAGGCCTCGAATCACGTGCGTGGCGGGAAGGTTTGCAAGTCTTTGCACCACCGCGCTCGCCAATAAACACTTCCCGTTACGAAACCGGCAATTTTCACGGAGCAGGCTATTTTCTGTTCGCGGCCAACCGGGCCACCCCCTTGGGCGTAAGCAGATCCGCTGGCACGGGGTATCCCAGCTTCTGGGCTTTGGCGAAAAGGCTCAGGGCCTGGGTCTGGTCGCGGGGAACGCCAACCCCCTGCGCGTTCAGGCCGGCGAGCACCATGACCGCTTCGGGCATGTCCTTGGCGGCCGCGCGGGCCACCAGCCGGGCGCCCTCGACGGGATCGGCCGGAGCTCCCCGGCCCTCGATGTGCCAGAGGCCAAGGGCGAGTTCGGCCGGAGCATACTGGGAAGCCGCTGCCAAACTCATCCACTGCACGGCCGCGGCGCGGTCCATGGGGACGCCGATGCCGTGATACAAAAAGGTGCCAAGCCAATATTGGGCCACGGGATTGCCGGCCTCCCTGCCATTGTCCGAAGATTGGGCCGGGCCTTCAAACGCTTTCGCGGCGGCGGCGAAATCACGGTTGACCATGGCCTGTTCGCCCCTTCTCATGGAAACATTATTGTACATGCCCTGAAGGCTGCAGGCGCTCAGCAGCACCAGGCAGCCCAGGCACAACAGGATGCGTCGGTTCATGATTCACTCCTTGGTTGAACTGGTGCCCGTTGCTAATATCCACCGCCACTGCCGCCACCACCGCCTCCGCTGCCACCGTAGGCGGCCGCCTCCTCGAGGGCGTTGACCTGCGCGCTCGCAGCAGCGTCGGCCTGGCCCAATGTATCGGATGTTTCGCGCGTGAGCTGGCCTGCGGCGACAAGGCCGCCCAGGGTGGCTACGTAATCCGGCGAGGCGAGGTTCGCGCTGGAAATAAGCGCTCCCAGATGACCCTCCATGACCTGCTGATCATGGCGGCTGGCATCCTGGCGGTCGCTCACGGCTTCACGCGTGCCCTGGCACGCAGCTTCGGTCTGCGGACTCAGATGCACGAATCCGCTTTCTCCGGCGGAGATGCTGCCCATGGCCGCCAGTTCCGTGAACCGGTTGGCGACGGTCAAAAGGTGCACCCTGTTGAGCTCGGCGGGGGTCAGGGCCCGAGGCTCCCTTGGGGTAGCCTGGCCTGCCCTCACGTCCACGGCGGTCATGGGCTTGTCAAAAGCCACGCTGTTGCCGTCCAGTCCCGTCAGAACGACGCTGTGGCCGGTTGTCAGAAATTCCACGGCATGGGTTTCCCTGGACACAGCGACATCATGAATGGTTGTCGTGCCCCGAATTCCCAAAAATGCCAGAGGAGACGACAGCTTCATTCCTTCTGGATTCTGCTGCACGATCTTGCCGCTGACGACGCGGGCCAATCCCTTGGCGAAATGAAGGCCCATGGAGCCCTTCTGCCCCTCGGCAAAGAAAAAGTCGTCAAGGCGGACCGAAGCCTGGGGGCCGACCGCAAGAACGGTATTGTCCATAAACCGCACCTGCATCTTGCTGTCCGCCCCGGTGACAAGAAATTCGCCGGCATGCACCGGCGCCTTGACCTCCAGGGCGCGACGCTGACCATCTTGTTCCGCCCACGCCGAACCCTGAAGCGCGATGACCTCGCCTGCCGCTGACGCAGCCAGCGCAAGCCCCGCCTGGTATGACCACAACAGGCATACGAGGCAGGCGATAAACCACTTATTCATTTTCATGGCTCCTCCTGTGCGAACATGTTCATGGATCAATCCGCTACCCAGGCCGCAGGCTCTGATCTGAGGCCATCCCCGGTACTTTGCGGAAGCATGAAGGCATTTTTGCAGGGAGCATATCCCTTGTCAGACTGTAGAGCCAGAGGATTTTTCCAAATAGAACAAATTTCGGCAAACAGGGCTGAGAAGACGACTGGCTTTTGCGTAGGCGGATGGACAAAGATCGGGGGCGAAAAACCGGATACCGGCAAGAGGACTAGGGTGACCTCTTCAAAACCAGACATTGTCTAGCGCAAGCACGCAAAGCCGCCGCCGGACCAAGGGCAGATGCCGCAGGGTACGGTCTGCCCGTAGCAGTCCTTGGCAAACGGCGCGGGAAAACCCTGCACGTGGTCGCACGGAGCCAGGCTGCAATCGGCGCAACGGGCGTAGTCTTCAAGCAGGGCCTCTTCACGAAAACGGCAAAAATCCTTTGACCGCCACGCCAGGAGCGGATCGTCATCGGGCACCCGGCCAAAAACGCGCTGCGTGACGCGCACCTCGGAGCCAAGCAGCCAGGCCGAATAGCTGTGCCACAGGTAGTAGCACGGGGTCAGCGTGCCATCGCAGGCCACGAACAGGCTCGGGTCCTGAACAAAGGCACAGGCCCTGGGCTCCCGCGCCGCGGTTTCGGGCAAATCGAGACGGATTCCCCGCCTCTGGGCCACGTCCATGGCGCGGGCAAAGATTTCGCGCACGCGCGTCAACCGCTCAAAATCGACGGCCATGGCATTGGGCAGGCTAAATTGCAGTCCACGGCTCTGGGCGTCCTCCTTCATGGCCAGTATGATGTCCACCAGACGTTGCTGCTCAGGGGTGCGGAAAACCGCGTAGAAAGACGTGTACGAATGCGCCACATCAAGCCCTTCCGCGGCAAAGACTTTTTCCCATTCATGGTAAAAATTCAGACAACGCTGCGACACCGGCACATACAGACTCTGCGGGGCATCAAGGGCGTTGTAGGGCAGGACATGAGAAACAATGACAAATTCGACGCCGCGATCCGCGCACCAGGAGACCATATCTGGCAGGCTGGCATAATTCTGGGCGCTGATCACGGTTTCAGCGCCCAGGGACAGTGGCCGCGCCCCCGGACGGTCAGCCGCGCTGCGCATCAGGTCAAAAGCCTGCCCGACCTGGCCAAGCTCGGCTCCAGACCGGAAGCGCTCAAGCTGATCCGCATCAGGTGAGTCCACGGAAAAGCAAATCCTGTCCAGGCCTGCGTCCATGAGTTCTCCGGCCAAAGCCGGAGTCAGGAGCATGCCGTTGGACTGAAAACCGATGACGCAGGACTGCGGAACCCTGGATCTGGCAAAGGCGATGCATGCGGCCAAAGCGGGATGCATAAGGGGCTCGCCGATACCGTTCAGGTTCAGCGTTTCCAGGAAAGAGAAAAGAGGGGCCAGCGCTTCAAAAACCTGCCTCGACATGAGCGTGTCCGGACAATCCCAACCTGCGGAATGCTTGACGCACATGGCGCAGCCCAGATTGCACACGGTGGCCAGCTCCACATAGAGCTTGCGGGGATAAGGAGGATGGATTGTCGGCATGGGGAGTTCTTTGAACAGCGCCTCCTGCCCGTCAATACCCCAATATGACACACTGCCAAAGTCTGCCCTCACCTCCCGGCAACCATTTCCCGCACCAAATTGCCAAGGCGCTCAATGCCGCCAGCCAGCTCTTCGGTCCAGGGGTTGCCGCAATTGAGGCGCACGTGACCGGCGAAGCGGTCCTGGGTCGAAAAGATGGTTCCGGGGGCGATGCTGATGCCCTCTTCCCTGGCCCGGTACATGAGCTCCACCGAATCCACCCCGTCAGGCAGCTCCACCCAAAGCACGCCGCCGCCTTCCGGCCTGCCGACCCTTGTTCCACCGGGAAAGGTACGGCCGACATGCAGCTGCATGGCCTGGGTCTGCTCCCGCAGGGCCCGGCGCAGGCCGCGCAAATGGCGTTCATAACGGCCTTCGCGCAAATAGGCGGCCACGGCCTCCTGGGTCAGGGTCGCGGAACAGACGTTGGTCGTGGCCTTGACCTCGTACGCCTCGCGGTAAAATCGCCCCGGCATGATCCAGCCGATGCGGTAGCCCGGACACAGTGTCTTGGACAGGGACGAGCACAGCACGACAAGCCCGGAGCCGTCGTACATCTTGAAGACCGAAGGCCGGGCCGGGCCAAAATGCAGATCCCCGGCCACATCGTCCTCAATGAGGGGAATCTCGCGTTTGGCCAGAAGTTCCACGATTTCGCGCTTGGCGCTGTCCGACGTCAGGGAGCCGTCGGGGTTGTTGAAATTGGGCGTAAAGATGCAGGCCTGAATGTCAAAACGCGCCAGGGCTCGTTCCACGTCGGCGGAATCCACGCCGTGGCGGGGATGGGAGGGAATTTCGATGGAACGCACGCCCTGATTTTCCAGGAGCTGTTGAAAACAAAAATAGGACGGAGCCTGGATGAGCACATTGTCGCCGGGACGAACCAGGCTGCGCACGGCCACGTGCAGGGCTTCGAGGGCTCCGCAGGTGATGATGATCTCCTCGGGCCGAACGGCCAGGCCCGCCTGGGCCGCGCGCAGGGACAACTGGCGGCGCAGCTCGATGCTCCCCTCCACGGGCAGATAGCCGACCTGACGCTTGGGATCTTCCCGAGAGAGACGGGCCGCGACCTTGGCCAGTTCCCGGTAGGGCAGCAGCTCTTCCGAGGGGCAATTGATGCCCAGCGGCACAAGCTCCCGGTCGCCCACGGTTTCGAGCACTGCGGAGATGAGCTGACTGCGGTTGACGGTGTGGGGCCGCAGCACGGGACGCGGATTGCGCGGCGGGGGCGGCAGTTCCCGGGTGTCGCGGCGCACGAAAAAGCCGGATCTGGGGCGCGACTCGATGATGCCCTTGCGCTCCAATTCGGCGTAAGCCTGCAGCACCGTGCTCACCGCCACCCGGCTGCGCAGGCTGACATGGCGCAGGGAAGGCAGCCGCGCTCCGGGTGGCAGCGTTCCCGAGGATATCTGCAGCAAGAGCTGCTGCTCGATCTGGCGGTACCTGTAATCTTCCATGACCTCTCCTCTTCTCTCATTGGCGCGCCGCAGGGTCTGGCTGGTGCCCATGGGGGTGGGCCGTCGGCTGTCTGACCGAGCCAGGCATCGTTGGACGAACCATTGCCTGGTGTACAAGGCTCTAAATCTTGACCGAGAACGCAATGGTTCGTCTTTACGAGGCCCGCGAGGGAGTTCCGGCGGCCCGCCCCCATGGGCACCAGCCAGCCCCCCTCATTTCACCAAAATCTGAATGGACTCTGGACCGCATGGACAGAATGGACGAAATGGACCACAAAGACCAGCCCGATCTGTTATGGTCAAAATTTATGCAAACTGTATCTGTACTGCAAACAGTTTTTGACTAGGCTCAGTCCCAAGAGGATAATCGATTATGAACTGCGCCACCGTTTCTTCCACCAGCCGCGCCGAGTCGCCCCTGGCTTCGGCTTTTCGGCAGACCCTGCCCATCATCCTTGGCTATGTGCCCGTGGGCTTCGCCTATGGCGTTCTGGCCCAAAAATCCGGCCTGTCCGGCATAAACACCCTGCTCATGAGCCTTCTGGTCTTCGCCGGGTCGGCCCAGCTCATCGCGGTTGGCCTTTTCGCAACGGGAGCCGCCCCCCTGGCCATCGTAGCCACGACCTTCGTGGTCAACCTGCGCCACCTGCTCATGTCCGCCGCCCTGGCCCCGTTCCTGCGATCCTGGAGCAAAGCCCGACTGGCCCTCTTTTCCTACCAGATGACGGACGAAACATTTGCCCTGCACGCCGGACGCTTCGCCAAGGGCGAGACCACGCCGGGCGAAACCTTTGGCATTAACGTCATCGCCCAGAGTGCCTGGGTGGGCGGGACGGCGCTGGGCCTGGCCGCGAGCACGCTCATCACCGACATCCGGCCCATCGGACTTGATTACGCCCTGCCGGCCATGTTCATCGCCCTGCTCCTGGGCCAGCTCAAGTCGCGCCAGCACCTGGCCGTGGCCGTCATCGCGGGCGTTTTGTCCACCATCCTGATGCTTGCAAACCTGAAACAAAGCCATGTCCTGGCCGCAACCATCATCGCAGCAACCATCGGCCTTGGAGTTCACGCATGGACCAGCAAACAATCTTCTTGACCATTCTCGGCATGATGGCCGTGACCTATGTCCCACGCGCCCTGCCGCTCCTGGCCCTGGCGCAGCGCACCCTGCCCGAGGCGGTCATCCGCTGGCTGGGATTCATACCCGTGGCCGTGCTCTCGGCCATGCTTTTGCCGTCGCTGGTCGCCACGGAAAAAGGGCTTGATTTTTCGGCCCAGAACATATTCCTGTGGGCGGCCATACCCACCTTCCTGGTCTGCTGGAAAACCAAAAGCTTTGTCGGCGCCATTGTCACCGGCATGGGCTGCGTGGCTCTGGGCAGGCTCTTTTTCGCCTAACATCCTCCAGAGGAAGATATCATGAGTTTTCGATTCACAAGGCGCATCCAGAACACGCCCAAGTCCTTTATCCGCGAAATTTTAAAAGTCACCCAGGATCCGGGCATCATCTCCTTTGCCGGCGGCCTGCCCAACCCGAGCCTCTTTCCCATAGAGGCCCTGCAGGACGCAGCCCGCGAAACCCTGGCCACGGCCGGGGCTCGCGCCCTGCAGTACTCAACCACCGAAGGCCACGCCGAACTCAGGGCCTGGATCGCGGCCCGCTACGCCAAGCGCGGCGTATCCGTACACCCGGATCAGGTGCTCATCACCACGGGCTCGCAACAGTGCCTGGATCTTTTGGGCAAGCTCTTCATTGAAAAGGGCGACGAGGTCATCCTGGAGCGCCCGAGCTACCTGGGCACCATCCAGGCCTTCACCATGTTCGAGCCCCGCTTCGTGACCGTGGAGTTGGAGGAGGACGGCCCCAACCTCAGCCAGGTGAAAAAACTGCTGGCCACGGGCCGCCCCAAGCTCTTCTACGCCGTGCCCAATTTCCAAAATCCCTCGGGCCTGACCTATTCCAGAGCCAAACGCGAAGAACTGGGCAAGCTTTTGCAAAAGCACCCCGAAACCATCTTCATCGAGGATGACCCCTACGGCGAACTGCGCTTCTGCGGCGAGCACCACGAGCCCGTCTTCGCCCAGACCGGCGGGCGCAGCATCATGCTCGGCAGCTTCTCCAAGATCACGGTGCCCGGCTTTCGCCTTGGCTGGATGGTCGCGCCGCCAGAGATCATCCGCCTGGCGGTCAAGGCCAAACAGGCTGCGGACCTGCACTCCTCGACCTTCAACCAGTTCGTCATCGCCGAGTACCTCAAAAATCACTCCATCGACGATCATATCGCAAAAATCACGGCCTGTTACGGTTCCCAGGCCGCAGCCATGGTCCGGACCCTGGAACGGGAGGCCCCCGAGGGCGTGACCTTCACCCGCCCCGAAGGCGGCATGTTCTCCTGGGTGACCCTGCCCAAAGGCAAAGGCTCCTGCATGGACCTCTTCAATCTGGCCATCGAGCAAAAGGTGGCCTTTGTGCCGGGCATGCCCTTCTACACCGACGGCACGGGCCAGGACACCCTACGCCTCAACTTCTCCAACGCCTCGGAGGCGACCATTGACCAAGGCATCACGCGGCTGTGCCAGTGCATGAAGGATTTTCTGAAATAGACCGCTTTTTTGGGTCATGGCGGGGCCGTTGCCAGGGCCGAGCCGCCATGACCCTTTCCGACTTCCCCGCTCCAAAATAATATTCCCCTTTTTCCGAGGTTGAACTCCGAACCGACCACGGTGTACACACCGTGTTGATCAGAGCCACATCACCCCGGAGAGCCGACATGCCCGCATTTTCTCACTTGCTCCTCTGCCTTGCCCTGCTGCTGGCCGCCTGCGGCCAAAGCGACGCCCCGGCCACTCCCGAAGCGCGAACCATCACGGCCAAGACCCTGCGTCTGACCCTGACCGAAGCGAAGGAATGCCGCAGTCTGCCCGGGCAGGTCCAGTCGCGCAACAGCGTGACCCTGGCCAGCAAGACCAGCGGCACCGTGACCCAAATCCTGGCCAGGGAGGGGGACGCCCTGACGGCAGGGCAGGCCATTTTACGCATCGACGACGCCGAGCTGCGACTCCGCGAACAGAGCGTGCGCGCCACGGCAGGACAGGCCGGACTTGAAAGCAAGGCCCTGGCCGCGCGCAAGACCCAGGCCAAAGCCACCCTGCAGCGTCTGGAAAAACTGCTGCAGCAGAACGCGGTCAGCCGCGATGACGTGGACCATGCACGGGCCGAATATGAGGCTCTGGCCAGCCAGGAAAAAGCCCTGGCCGCCCAGTCGTCGGCGGCCGGGTTCCAGGGTGCGGAGATCCGCGCCCTGATGCAGTACAGCACCGTATCTTCGCCTTTGGATGGCGTGCTGACGCGCCGACATGTCGATCTGGGAAGCTTCGTGCAGGCCGGAACCGTGCTGGCCGAAGTGGACGATCTGACCAGCGGCTTCGATCTCGTGGCCAGGGCCGACGAATCCCTGCTTGGGCGCATGAACGAGGGCATGAACGTGGTGGCGCTCATTCCTTCGCTGTCGGAATCTCCGTTTCTGACCACCCTCACTGCCGTGATCGGCCAGGTGGACACGGCCAGCCGCTCCTTCAGGGTCAAGGCAGCCCTGGCCGGTTCGCCCAGCCCAGGCATGTTCGGCAAGGTCTGCGTGCCCGTGAGCACGGCCAACAAGCTGCTCGTACCCCAATCGGCCCTGAGACCGCGCGGAGAACTGAACACGGCCCTCATCGTCGACAAGGACTCCGTGCTGCGCCTGCGCATCGTCAAGATCGGCGGCCTGTACCAGAAGGCCGAACTGGACGGACAGACCTTCATCCTCCAGACCGGCGCGGACCAGTGGGATGCGGCGCCCGAGGGAGCCGAAGTTCTGGCGGAGGTGCTCTCGGGCCTCTCCCCGGAAGACGAAGTGGTTCTGAACGCCCCCGCCGTGGCCCGCGAAGGCGATCGCCTGGTCCGGGAGTAGGCCATGTCCGAGCAACACGCCCACAACCACGATTTTCTGACCCGCATCACGGCGAGCTTCGTGGACTCCAAGCTCGTGCCCCTCATTATCGTCTTTGCCATTTTTCTCGGCGTCTTTGCCGTGCTGCGCACCCCGAGCGAAGAAGAACCGCAGATCATCGTGCCCATGATCGACATCATGGTCGAAATGCCCGGAGCCATGCCCGAGGAGATCGAAAAGCGCGTTGTCGGGCCCATGGAAAAACTGCTCTGGGAAATTCCCGGGGTGGAATACGTCTATTCCACGGCCATGGACGGCCAGGCCTTGACCATCGTGCGTTTTCTGGTCGGCGAGGATGTGGAGCGAAGCCTGATCAAGGCCTACAGCAAGCTCTACCAGCACCTGGACTGGATTCCGCCCGGATGCTCCCAGCCGATCCTAAAGCCCCGCTCCATCGACGACGTGCCGGTTCTGGCCGTGGCTCTGACCAGCGAAAACCACGACAGCCGCACCCTGCGCCAAATCGGGGCTGAAGCGGCCGAAAGCCTGCGCGCCCTGCCCGGAGTCTCGGAAGTGGGCATCATCGGAGGCCGCAAGCGGGCGCTGACCGTGGACGTGAATCCGGAACGGCTGCGCATGCTCGGTCTTGACAGCGTGGACGTGGCCGCGGCCATCGGGGGTCAGAACCAGGCCGCCCAGAGCGGTCTGATGACCTCTGCCGGGGCCAGCCGCCAGGTCCGCCTCGACAACGCCCTGCGCTCGGCTGCCGATGTGGCGGGCACAATCATCGCCGTGCAGGATGGCCGCCCCGTGACCCTTGAAAACGTAGCCACGGTCCGCGACGGCTGGGCCGAGCCTGACGATTACGTGTTCTTTTCGCCGGGCAGGCAGGCCGCGTCCAAGGGCATCAGGGCCGGGGCCGGTCAGCTGCAACCGGCCATCACCCTGACCGTGGCCAAGCGGCCCGGCATCAATGCCACGGAGCTTTGCCGCAAAGCCCTGGCCACCATCGAGAGCCTGCGCGGAACAATCATCCCGCAGGATGTGCAGACCGTGATCGTGCGCGACTATGGCGAGACGGCCAAGCACAAGTCCGACGAACTGCTCTTCCACCTGGCCATCGCGGCCCTGTCCGTGGGAGCCATCGTGGCTTTTTTCCTCGGAGGCAGGGCCAGCATCGTGGTCATGGTGGCCGTGCCCGTGACGCTCGCCGTGACGCTGGCCACCTACTGGCTGCTTGGCTACACCCTGAACCGGGTCACGCTTTTCGCGCTGATCTTCTGCATCGGCATCCTGGTGGATGACCCCATCGTGGACGTGGAAAACATCGTGCGCCACGTGCGCCTGCCCGGTTCCGCAGGACGCCCCTTTTCCCAGGTCATCATCGAGGCGGTCAGCGAGGTGCGCGCACCCCTGGTGCTAGCCACCTTCACGGTCATCGCGGCCATCATGCCCATGGCCTTCGTGGGCGGCCTGATGGGACCGTACATGCGGCCCATGCCGGTGGGGGCGAGCATGGCCATGATGCTGTCCATGGCCGTGGCCTTCGTCATCACCCCCTGGCTGGCCAAGCGGGTGCTGAAACCCTCACAAAGCCATGAACACGAGACCCACGACGACATCTTCACCCGCGGCTACATCTGGCTCATGCGCCACCTCATCGAGCGCCCCCATTTTCGCACCCTCTTTCTGGCCGGAATGGTCGCCCTGCTGCTGTTGGCCGTCAGCCTCTTTCCCTTGAAGGCCGTGCTGGTGAAGATGCTCCCCTTCGACAACAAGAGCGAATTCGAGATCGTCATCGACATGCCCGACGGCACAGGACTCGAAACCACCATGGCCGCCGCCGAAACCCTGTCGCGCTCCATCACGCAGGAGCCCGAGGTGACCGATGTGCAGCTGTATGTCGGTACGGCCGCGCCCTATTCCTTCAACGGGCTCGTTCGCCACTATTATCTGCGCCAAGGGCCAAATGTGGCCCAGATTCAGGTCAATCTGACGGGCAGGGGGGATCGCGACGCCTCCAGCCACGAAATTGCGGGCCGGGTGCGCGAGAATATCGCGCCCCTGGCCAAAAAACTCGGCGCGCGCATCAAGGTCGTGGAAGTGCCGCCCGGCCCGCCCGTGCTGCAGACCCTGGTGGCGGAAATCTACGGCCCGACGCACGAGTCGAGGCTGGCCGTGGCCAGACAGGTCAAGGACGTCTTTACCCAAACGCCGAGCGTTGTGGATGTGGATTGGTACGTGAACGATCCGCGCCCGGAGACCCGGGTACGCCTGGATGCGAAAAAAGCCCTGCTGAGCGGCGTCAGTCCGGACCGGGCACGGCAGGTGCTGATTGCCTCCGTGAAAGGAACCCAGGCAGGCATCCTGCATGATCCGCGCGCCCGTGAGGATGTGCCCATCCTGGTCCGCCTGCCCATCGCCAAGCGCTCCAGCCAGGCGGATCTGGAAACCCTGCCCGTGCGCGGCGAAAACGGGCGCATGGTTTCCCTCGGACAGATCTCGAGCCTGACGCAGGAAATCACGCCCGGCTTCATCTATCACAAGAACATGCTGCCCGTGATCTACGTGACGGCGGACATGGCCGGAGAAGAGGAAAGCCCGGTCTACGGCATGGCCCGCGTGGACGAAGCCTTGGACGAACTGGGCAAATCCGGCCAGGGAGCATGGCAGGCTGGGGACACGCGGCCCCTGACCCGCCTCTACACCAAGGGTGCGGAAACGACCCACGACATCGCCATGAAATGGGACGGGGAGTGGCAGATCACCTACGAGGTCTTCCGGGACATGGGCCTGGCCTTTGCCGTGGTCCTGGTGCTCGTCGCCATACTGGTGGTGGGATGGTTCGGGTCCTACACGACCCCGCTGGCCATCATGATCCCGATCCCGCTCTCGCTCATCGGCATCATCCCGGCCCACGCCATCTCCGGTGCGTTCTTCACGGCCACGTCCATGATCGGATTCATCGCCGGCGCAGGTATCGTGGTACGCAACTCCATCATTCTGGTCGATTTCATCACCATGCGCCGGCAACAGGGCGAAACCCTGGAAAACGCCGTGGTCGAAGCCGGAGCGGTGCGCTTCAGGCCCATGGTCCTGACCGCCCTGTCCGTGGTGGCCGGAGCCTTCGTCATCCTCTTTGACCCCATCTTCCAGGGGCTGGCCATATCGCTTCTGGCCGGAGAAGTGGCCGCGACCCTGTTTTCGAGGATGGTCGTGCCGGTCATGTACTATCTGGACCAGCGAAGAAAGACAGCCGCAGCGTGACCCCGCTGACGCATGAGGCCGCCTTGGGAGATCAGTCCACCAGCACCTCAAGTCCCTTCAGGTAGGCCCCTTCCGGGAAAGCCAGAGACACGGGGTGGTCCGCGGCCTGGGTCAGGCGGCGGACGATGCGGCCGGTGCGGCCCGCGTCCAGGGCCGCGTCGGACACGATCTTCTGGAACAGGGAGTCTTCCATGAGGCCGGAGCAGGAAAAGGTGAAGAGCCTGCCGCCGGGAGCCAGCAGCCGCAAGGCGCAGAGGTTGACGTCCTTGTAGCCCCGGGCCGCGCGATTCAAACTGGCCTTGGAATCGACGAATTTCGGGGGATCGAGCACGATGAGGTCAAAAACGCGACCTTCCTTGTACCACTGACGCAAAATCTGGAAAGCGTCGCCGCAGACCGTGTCCATGCTCCCGGCCGCAAATTCGTTCAACTCCCGGTTGCGCCCGGCCAGGGCCAGGGCCGGAGCCGAGGCGTCAAGCTGGGTCACATGCGCGGCCCCACCGCCCAAGGCAGCCAGGCCAAAACCGCCGGTGTAGGAAAAGGAGTTCAGCACCGTCTTGCCCCTGGCGGCCCCCCCCACGGCCAGACGGCTGTCGCGCTGGTCCAGATAGAAGCCGGTCTTGTGGCCGCCCTGCACATCGACCAGATATCGCACCGTGTTCTCTTCAATTTCGACGAGCTCGGGCACACGGCCATGAACGATCTCAACCCGGCCAGCCAGCCCTTCTTTGGCCCGCACGTCCACATCCGAGCGCTCCAGGATGGCGTCTTCGGGAAAAAGACTGCGCAGCGCGGCGATGATGGCCGCACGCCAGAACTCCATGCCTGCGGTCAGGAGCTGAAAAACAAGAACCCCAGCGTAGCGGTCCAGGATCAGGCCGGGCAGGCCGTCGGACTCGGAATGAACCAGGCGCAGGGCATTGCTTGCGCTTTTTAAATCCTGGCGGCGGGCGGCTGACTGGAAAATGCGGCGGGCGAAAAATTCCGCGTCCACTGATTCCTCGGCATCAAAAGTCCAAACCCGGCCCATGATCTGCGATTTGGGGGAAAAAGAGGCCCGGGCCAGCCACTGCCCATTCTGCCCGAGGACGTCCACGCTCTGTCCGGATGCGGGTCTGCCCTTGACAGTGGCCACGGCACCGGAAAAGATCCAGGGATGACGCCTCAGAAGAGATTTTTCCCGACCCGCGACGATGATAATTTGAGGGTCCACGATGATTTCCTTGCTGCGCACGGGGATGACCCGCGCGGTGAAGTTCTGCGCGTACAGGGCGCACCGGTCGGTCCAGACATAGGTAATAGGCAAAAGACCGTCCACGGGAAAAATGACGCCGTCTGCGCCCGCAAAAAAACCTCTTCGTTTAAGACCGGGCGCTTTCTTGTCTCCGTGTTCTGCGCCACGCTGGTGCACGCCCTGGTCCTGGGCGCTGTCGGTACCTGGCTGGGCATGGGAGGGGAAGGCGCGGGCGGCCCCAAGCTCATGGCCCTTGAGCTTTCCGGCGGCAGCGGCGGAACAGGAACGCAAACCAAGGCAAATGCCGCCACGGGCGGAGCATCGCAGTCCATGGGCGCGGTCAGCGGCCAGACATCCCTAGCCAGTCCCGCCGCCCAGCCCCCGGAAAGCGCCACCGTCAAAACGCAGTCCTCGCCTACAGCAAGCGCCATACAAAAACCCCGTCCAACGCCTGTCCCCAAGAAACCGGTGCGGACAAGCCCGACTGCGGCCGCCAAACAAGAAGATAGGGCGCCCCAGACGCCCGCTCCGACGCAGGAGCCCGCGAAAACCATCGCGCAGGATGCCGCCAAGAAGGCAGGCGAAGCCTCTGGAACGACGGAGCATTCCAGCGCAGTGCAAAACCCGTCCGGAGCCCAAGGCGGGACCGGCGGCCCCGGCAACGGCGCTTACGGGGCGGCAGGGTCGGGAGATGGCGGCAGCGCGGCGGACGGTTCTGGCTCGGGAGGCAGCCTGATACGGTTCAACTCCCCCGGCGGCCCCGGCATTGTTCGCCTGGCCAGGCCCCGCTATCCGTACGAAGCAAAACGCCTGGGCAAGGAGGGGATCGTGCTGCTGAAGCTGTCCCTTGATGAAACGGGGTCGGTATCCGACGTCGAGGTCTTGCAGGGCGGCGGTTTTGGCATGGAGGAGGCTTCCCGCGAAGCGGTCATGCTCTCCCGCTTCCGCCCCGCCACCGTCAAGGGCAGGCCCGTGCCCTGCCAGGCCATTTTGCCCATCCACTTCAAGCTGCGCTAGCAGGCCTTTCAAAAACGGCGATCTGCTGCGTCAGCGAAAAAATCCAGACCGCTTATCTGCCAAATACACTGCGCGCCCTGGATTTTTTCGTTTCCTTGCATCTCACCATTTTTGAACGGCCTGCGGATTTGGTCCGGCACAAAAAAATGCCCCGCCTGCGTGTGGGCAGACGGGGCGTCTTTTTTCAATCGCTGCGTCTTGTGTCAGAAGATCTGCGGATAGGTCTTCACAAAGGCGTCCAGACGTTCGCGGGACTTGGCGATGCGCTCGCGCAGGGAGACGCGGTAGGCGTCCATGTCGGCGATGGGCTTTCTGGCCACGCCCGTGTCCATGGCGGCCTGGGCCACGGCGGCGGACTCGAACTCGATGAGGCGCAAATCCACGGGTTTGGGAATGATATAGTCGATGCCGAATTCAAGCTTGTCCACGCCGTAGGCCTGAACCACGTAGTCGGGCACGGGCTCCTTGGCCAGTGCGGCCAAGGCCTTGGCGGCAGCCAGCTTCATTTCCTCGTTGATGTTCGAGGCCATGACGTCAAGCGCCCCGCGAAAGATGAAGGGGAAGCCCAGGACGTTGTTGATCTGGTTCGGGTAATCGGAACGGCCCGTGGCCATGATGGCGTCGGGACGGGCCTCTTTGGCCTCGGTGTAGGAAATTTCGGGAACCGGATTGGCGCAGGCGAAGATGATGGGATGCTTGCCCATGCTCCTGACCATGTCCTGATTGACCACTCCGGCCTTGGACAGGCCCAGAAACATGTCCGCGCCGACCATGGCTTCGCTCAACGATGCGTAGGCTTTTTTCGTGGCGAACTCTCGCTTCTGGGCATTCAAGTCCGTGCGGCCAGCGTGGATATGTCCGCGTGAGTCGAACATGGCGACATTTTCGAGTTTCACGCCCAGGGCGACATACAGGCGGGTACAGGAAATGGCCGCAGCACCAGCTCCGGAAACGACAATGCGCATCTCTTCAATCTTTTTGCCCGAAATTTCGAGCGCATTGATAAGTCCGGCTGCGGAAATGATGGCCGTGCCGTGCTGGTCGTCATGAAAAACCGGGATGCCCATCTCTTTTTTGAGCTTGTCCTCGATGTAGAAGCATTCCGGCGATTTTATATCTTCAAGGTTGATGCCGCCAAAGGTCGGCTCCATGGCCTTGACGATCTCGCAGAGCTTGTCCGGATCGGTCACGTCGAGATTGATGTCGAAGACGTCAATGTCGGCGAAAATCTTGAAGAGAAGTCCCTTGCCTTCCATGACGGGCTTGCCGGCATGGGCGCCGATGTTGCCAAGGCCCAGGACGGCGGTGCCGTTGGAAACCACGGCGACAAGGTTGCCGCGCCCCGTGTACTTGTAGGTCAGGTCGGGGTCCTTGGCGATGGCCAGGCAGGACTCGGCCACGCCCGGACTGTAGGCCATGGTCAGATGCTTCTGGGTGGAATAGGGCTTGACCGGCACGACCTCGATTTTGCCGGGACGAACTTCGGAATGATAATCCAGGGCTTCCTGGGGTGTGAAAAGAGCCATGTCATCCTCCAGATGTGTTGCCGCC
>Ga0265295_1005346_pt1 | contig 16445 bp, 23 predicted proteins | sample Munlansysbiofilm_FD_192503 | JGI IMG/M metagenome (GOLD analysis project Ga0265295, IMG submission 192503) | Leachate microbial communities from a municipal landfill in Southern Ontario, Canada - Methane capture system biofilm | ecosystem: Engineered > Solid waste > Landfill > Unclassified ... | reverse complement strand
CCTTGTCAACTGTTTGCGATATCGCTCTCTTGACAGTCCGGATGTAGCTTGCTATCATATTCGAAGAAGCAGTTGAAGAGAGGAGGTGTTCACCTGGCTATCCGAAAGAAGAAACCAAAGAAGCAGCGCGGTAAAGTAGACCCGAAGCAGCTACAGAAGCTGATAGAGAACACGGACATGAGCCAGGTTGCCCTAGCAGAACACTTTGGCGTCTGCAGAAGAACTATCATCAACAATATCCAGAAGCTGAACCTGAAGGTGGACTGGAGGGCGCGATACCTGAACCGGAAGAAGCTTGATGTCTGCTGGGACACAATCTACCTCGAGTACTTGGGAGGTGCTACTCAGGAGGAACTGGCCAGAACGTACAAGTGCTGTAGGCTTAGCATCATCAGGATACTGCGGCACTACCGCACTGATTTCAAAGAGAAGCTTCGACCACCATACCAACCGGGTCTACCCCGGCAAAGAGGAGAAACGAAATGAAAACCGAAAGCACAAACCTGTTTGACCAGTGGCTAGCAATTGTGAAGGCGACCCGCTCTTCCAGAACTTACGAACTCTACTCGCAGGTGTCCCGGGAACTGATGCAGACAATAGGTTCCCCGTTGCAGTGGGGTGGGGAGGCAATTACTACTTACCTGAACTGGTTAGCTGACAAGGGGAACTCTCCCCGGTCTCGGAACACGAAGCTGCAGATAGTGAAATCGTTTGTTAGCTGGGCAGGAAAAGCAATCCCTGAGCAGGTAGTAACCAGTATGCCCTCAAAGGTTAGCTACATGCCATCCCAACCCACAGTAGCCAAAGCAGAAGAGGTGGACAAACTTCTGATTGCACTGAAGCACGAACCGGAAACAACCCTTGCGCTTCTTCTGATGGCTGATGCTGGACTGCGGGAGAGTGAAGTCCGAAACCTCAAGTGGAAGCATGTCAAGGGGAACGTGTTGCGTGTCATGGGGAAGGGAAGCAAGTACCGTGAATTGCCTATACCGGGAAACCGTCTTCCTGCCTTACTTGGGGAAGGCCTTGACAAGCACAGCCCCGAGGATTATATTGTCCCCGGTGCTTCGGGCGGACTGATTAGCCGAGGAGTTATCGGCACCCGGATTAGCGATGCTTGTGTCAAGGCGAGGATACGTAAGCTCAACCCACACAGCTTCCGGCATTGCTTTGCAGTCCGTTCAGTGAAGAACAACGTGGCAGCCCCGCTAATTCAGAGGGCACTAGGCCATAGCTCGCTGGAAACAACCGACATGTACCTGCGCGGGCTGGATGGTGACCTGGACGCACTCAGAGCCGGATACGCCAATTTCAAGTAGCAAAGGATAACCGTGGCACAGACAACCCTTGATAGCCTGCTGGAATATGACTGGGGCTTTCCTCTATCCGCACAGGACATTGCCTCCCTGCGAATAGTAGCGGCTGCAGATAGCCGCGATGGATACCGCCTCGTTGTAGACCGGCAGGCTACTTTTTTTTATCGGCAGATTAGACTTACCCTCGAGCCAACTATGACCACACAGCAAGCGCAGGAAGCTGCCCGGGCAAAACACCTGTTAGCCGGAACCGGACTGCCTGCTGACCACACCGACATTGAACCCGTAGAACCCCCTTCCGTCTCAACCGTCTTCTACCCTCACCAAGCACTCAATCCCATCATCAACAACCTGACGCTGTACGTGCAGGGCATGGTGAAATATTGCAGTCTGCAGCGACAGCCTTCCCGTTGGTTATTTTCCCCAAATGAGGTGGCCGGAGAAGCCCTGTGGAAGGTGCGTGACTACTCCCCAAACAGTTTTGCTTTGGCCCTTGACAGGCTTGACCTTTTGCACTATACTGCAGCCCGTGATGAGGTTCTGACGCAGGTACTTTCAGAAAGGCAAGTGCGGAAACAATTGACAATCATAACCGTAACCTCGCCCCCCGCCCTACTGTCCGACTGGTGGCTGTTCCGCACCATTACCACTACAGGTTTCACTTGGACAGGTTGGGGGCCGCAGCTCTAACCCCGACACAAACCCGCTAATCACACTGGAGGCAGATTTTTCCTCATGGACTTACGTGACAAGGTGCTACACTACGCAGTGGACTACACAGGTTCCGCCTCCCCCGAACCTATGCAGACCCTCATTGATTCCGGCTTTGACCAGGCCTGGCTTGAGCAGTACAACCCCACCAACAACCACATGGAACCGTCTCCACACTCGACGTTGTACTCGCTCTCTTTTTCTCATTTCACTGAGCAGGGCGGTCTAATCACCCCCCAGACGCTTCTGCACCAGTATAACGCTATGACGGGCGAGCTTGCCCGGGAACAAAATGTTGACGCAGCGGAACTGCAGGCAACTGCGCAGACTATTCTGGCCAACGCTGCAGGCTTTGTATCCAATGCAACCGAGATTCCCTACGTGGTGGGGCAGATACGTGACCGCTACATGCGCAATAATCTGATAGCTGCTCTGACGCAGGGGGCGCGTGTTGTTGACGAGTTCAGCCCGGTTACCACCATCCAGACACTCATAGGCAGCCTCGAACAGTTGCAACAGCGGGTAGGAGGTTCCGCCAGTGTTGCAGTGACAGTGCGGAGTATGCTTGACGGGCGCATGGAGGAGTACGAGCAGCGGTCTAACAATCCCGAACAGTTCAGGGGAATGCTCACAGGCTTCATGGAAATTGACCGGCGCACTAATGGCCTGCAACCGGGCGAGGTAGTCACTGTGGTGGGCAATACTGGTATCGGGAAGACTAAGTTTCGCGAGAAGATACTGTACAATTTTTGGAGGGCAGGCCATTCTGTTCTGGAAATCCTGTCTGAGTGTTTCCCCCACCATACGCAGGAGAGGCTGGAGTGTATGGCTCTAGGGGGCATGATAACGCTACCGGAGAACGAATACCTCAGCGATGTTCTTCGTTCGGGTAGACTGACGGAGGCACAGAAGGAAGCTTACGGTCAGGTTCTGGAAATGTTCAAGGAGGTTTCGTCAGAGTACTGCATTGTTTCCCCGAACGCATACAGCCACCTTGATGAGCTGGAGAGTACCATTGCAGGCTTGAAGCAGCGGTACGGTATTGAGGCCATAGGGGTAGATGATTTCCACAACCAGCGTCTTGAGGCCGGAAGCGTGGAGAAGGACTACCTTGCGCAGGGCGATGTGATGACGTGGCTGAAGCGGATAGCAGTGCGATATAGCCTTGTGGTGCTGGTGGAAATACAGGAGAAGCAGGGAACTGTTGGCCAGAAGAATGTTGACAAGTCAGATGTGGTGGCGTACAGTCACAAGATAGCAGAGAAATCGGATATGATAATCCGCTTGTTCGATGACAGTGGCCTGGACAATCCCGATAGCATTTACAAAACTGTGCAGATACTGAAGCACAAGACGAGTGCCGACCATTACAGCTTCCCGATAGTCATGGACGACCGGCGCATGTTTATTGACAACGCACCTGCGTATGCAGTGGAGGAACAGTGCGAGGCCCCTCTGGCCATGCGGGTAGATGACATAGCAGCCAGTATCTTCGGCGACTAGAGAAACTGGAAAGGAGACTGAGAGCAAAATGGAAACCCCGACAATCGAAAGCATTGCAGAAGAGTTTGGTATCCCCCTCGAGGTCAGTGGCGACGAGTACCGGTGTGTCTGCCCCGTGCATGATGATACTAACCCCTCGCTGTACATCAACCCTGTCAAGCAGAAATGGATATGCTTCGGCTGCGGTCAAGGTGGGGGCCTAGTCCGGTTCTATTCGTTTGTGGCGCGGTGTTCTCTGGCAGAGGCTATCACACGGCTAGGTTCCGCAGCGGTACTGGCTTCCTACCTGCAACAGTTTATGCTGAAGCAGGAGAGTGTGAGTGGGGACGCGACTGCTTATGTTCTGCGGGAATTGTTGGCGGAAGCAGAGGAACCGGGCTTGCAATCGAAGCTGATAGCTGCTACACTTGACCCGGGTGTGGACGCGGACAAGCTTCTGGAGGTGGTGATGGATGTTGGCTGAGTACCTTGGTTCCCGTGTGACGATAGGCGAGCAGGAGTGGCAGATAATCGGGCAGAACCCGTTCGGCTACTGGGCGGAGTGTTTGGCTACGAAAGAGCGGATAGTGTTACCGGGGGATATTGTTGACGGTGATGAGTTAGATGACCCGGCTTATCCTGACGAGGTGGTGATGGATATGGTCTTTGACTTTTGACGAGGAAGCGTTCTAAGCCCTGTTATAAATCGAAGTAAGGGGTATGGTCTACTTTCTCCTAGAACTCGCTTAGAACGAAACGTCGGGCAACTGAGGGGTATTGTAGCTTTGGGAAGAGAGTACTAAATAACACACAAGCAAGGAAAAGGAGTAAATCGAAATGGAAACAGAAGCAATTCAGCAGAAAGCAATTGAGTACGGAGTCCAGGATAACTTTCAGGACATCCGCCCCGACACAATGGATGTCGGACAGGTAGCCTACACACAAGCCGGTAAACTGATTCAGATACTGGAGTGGGGTACTGTAACCGACACGTCCGCCGATGTAAGGCTGTTGATATGGCCGAGTGGTAACCTCGATGATGTAAGCACCTATCCTACCCCTGATGGCAAGCACTGTGTCGAATTGAGTATCCAGATAGCCCTTGGCGTGGAAAAGGGGTGGGTATTTCTTGACAAGGGAGGGGAAGCTACTGATGTCGCGCCAAGCCCCGAAGCAGCGCAACCGGAAGCCGCAGAAGCGAGCAGGGAAGCCGATGGAATGCCGCCAAGTCCGTTAGCAGGCCCAATGGTGGATATGTTTCTTGGGGACGATGACCCCGCGCTAGTTGAATCCTATATCGAACCGGAACCGGAAGAGGTCAATATCCCCAAGGCAGAACTGGATGCCGTCATGGAAAGCTTTTACCCCGCCCCGCCTTCCCGACCTGCACAACCTGCTGGTGGCACAAGCAAGGTCAGCCTGACGCTTGAGCTTACTACTGGACAATTGACAGAACTGTTAACCCTCCTGAAGAAGTGGGAGGGGCGGTAGCATGACAACCCCCCGGGGCTGTATCATGGGCATAGACCCGTCATTCCGGGCTACAGGAGTGGTTACAGCGGTCATTGGTGACAACGGTAACCCTCAGCCTATCTACGTGGACTGGATACCCACAAAGCGTTCTCCTGACCGCAAGCGTATGTACGCTGCAGATGATGATATACTCTCTGCACAAGTGATTGTGGAACGGTTGAGTGAGCTTATCACCGAAGCTAATCCGAGTGCTATCTTTGTGGAAACCCCGGGGGGGTCACAGTCTTCTTCTGGTGCCCGTGCTAATGGGATTGTTCTGGGTATCCTGGCATCACTGGCAAACAAGTATGACACGATACCGTTTGTCTGGATAAATGCTGCAGAGGTAAAGAAGGGGCTGCTGGGTACACACCACGGTACTAAGAAGGAAATAGAGGATGCAGTGGTGGCGGTAGCACCGGACTTGCACAGTGTTATGGCAGAGTGTGGCGTGAAGCAGAAGAAGGGCAAGGAAGCGGTAGTGGACGCCCTGGCTACTATCCTTGCAGCGAGAGACACAGATGTGTACAAATTGTTGCAAATTGGGGAAAAGTGAAATGGAAGCAGACCTCGAAGCGGTAGGATTTCGCAACACGTTCTTCGTCAGAGGAGTATCGTTTCGCCAGAAGGAACTGGCCAGTGTGGAAGAGGGCATGTATGTTCTTCTTGTGCCGGAACCTACTAACCCGCATGACAGTGATGCCATCAAAGTCATGGTTATAACCAAGGGGGAACCTATCCACATCGGGTATGTGCCAAAGGAACTGACGCGGTATGTGCGGCCCCTTGTTGACCAGTTCGAGAACGAGGAAGATGATGGCGGGTACTGGGATGCAATGGTGGACAGGATAGTACCGGGGGACAATGGCCCGGGCGTGTCAGTAGTGTTCTACGCAGACAGTGTCATCCCGAAGCAGGTAGCTTTGAATGGGGAGGCTTAGGTGCAAACCTCAAAATCGAACGATTGTCCGCACAGGGCTGAGTGCCCTGACCCACAGGATACAATGGTGGTCTATGGCGGCCCGATAGATGCAGAAGTGGTCATAGTGGGCCAGTCACCCGGAGAAACCGAAGAGGCTACAGGCAGCCCCTTTGTCGGCCCCGCAGGTCAGGAGTTGCGCAAAACACTCCAGGCGGTAGGTTGGGACGATAGCAAGATACTGTTCACCAACGCCTGTATGTGCAAGCCTACCGATAACGCTACCCCCACCTACAAGCAGGTCAAGCTTTGCAGGGGGAACCTATTCACCGTTCTGCGTGCCTACCCTCGGAAGCTTGTGATAGCCCTTGGTAACGAGGCATGGTCAGCCCTGCATAATGAACCCCCCGGTGGCGTAACCAAGCGGTGTGGTGTCTTCAAGCGGATAGAAGAACTTGACAATACCCCATCCATGTCCACCTACCATCCTTCGTTTGTGCTGCGCGACCCGAAGCACTCCACACAACTGTACCGCGACCTCGAGGCGGCCCTCATGTTCTATCAAAATGATGGCAAGGCTCAGTCCCCAGATATAAACTGGAAACTCTTCCACCCGTATGATGAGGGCGTCCCCCCACAGTACTACCTCATGCAGATAGAGCAATCACCGTGGCTTGTGGTGGACGTAGAGACCACGGGAACCTCCGAGTATGATGACAGGTTGCTTGGTGTGGGGCTAGGCTTTGTGTCTCCCCTTGGCACAGAACAGTACCTGTACGTGTCCCTGCTGCACGGTGAAGGCCCATCATGCCCGTGGACAGCGGAAGAGTGGGTAGGTGTATACCGATGGTTGAAGGCGGCCCTGACGCGTAGAGAAGGTCAGGAACTCCTCGCGCACAATGTCAAGTTTGAGGCGCGTATGCTGTGGCGGCAACTGGGGATAGACCTGCGCCCTCTGCAACGGGACACCATGATAGATGTTTTCCTCGTAGACCCGACACGTAGCGCAGGGCTGAAGGATGCTGCAACTTTCTACCTGAAGGCCCCGAGGTGGGATGAGGAGTGGCAGGATGACAAGGGGCGTACGGTAGCTCACTACATTAGCGCACCGAGTAAGCATCTGGGTATGGTTCCGCGTGAGGTGGTGGCTAAGTACTGCTGCTTAGATTGTTACTATTCTGTGAAGATTGGTAACTATTCGCGAACACGGTTCACAATTAGACAGCAGCAATTCTACGAAGCTGTCCTTGGCCCCCTGCTACAGAACACACTCAACATTGAACTGGAAGGTATTCCGATAGACTGCAATGGCCTGCGCGACCTCGAAGCACGCCTCGCTGAAGAAGAGGACGCTATCCTGAAGCGGATTGCGGAGGTGGCAGGGCCGGAGTTGAACATAGGTTCCGCCATGCAATTGCGCGAGTACCTGTATGACCGGCACAGACTGGACAGGCTATTCTCCTATGTGACACGGGAAGACGGTAGCGTGGTCTACTTTGACGAAATAGAGTGGGAGACGAAGGCACCGGTCAAAAGTAGAAAGTTTGGGGTGTACAAAGACGACCTGCCTGCCGATGTCAAGGAGTGGGCAGTGGACGTAGTGGACATGTACCCCCAGTTTGTCACTTCGGCAGGTGCGCTGTCTACTGCACAAAACGTGTGTGAGTTTATCGGTAACGAATTGAGTAGTGGTAGGCACCCGGCTTTTGCAGGTAGCAAGGCTAATGCTTTCATACAGGAGGTATTGCGCTACCGGACAATCACCAAGCTGAACGCTACCTATGTGCGAAGCTGGCTTGAGTATAGTCAATGGGATGGGCGACTACATCCCTCCTTCCTGCTACACGGTACAGAGACAGGGCGCATGGCTTCCGCCGACCCGAACCTGCAGAACGTACCGGAGGAAATCTGCCAGTATGTGATAGCACCTCCCGGTTGGCTTGTATGTGAATCCGACTTTGCACAGTTGGAGTTGCGGGTATGGGCTGACTACTCGAAATGCCCAAACCTGTTGAAGGTCTTGACATCGGAGGACTTTCACCGGTATGCTATGGGGCAGGCACTGGGGAAACCGGCTGACCAGGTTACCAAAGAGGAACGGGACGCAGGAAAGGTTATCGTGTTCGGAGGGCTAATGTACGGAGGCGGTGTCAACATTGTATCGAAGCAGAGTGGCCTATCGTATGCAGAGGCGTCCGAGAAGCTGCAGCAGTATCGGTCGGCGTTTCCCACAGGCACACACTGGCTTGACAGTCAGGTAGCGTTTGCCCGGGAGAACCTGTATGTGGAGAGTGCTACCGGCAGGAGACGTCCCCTCCCCGGTATTCTGAGTAACGATAAAGGTAGAGTTACTATGGCAGAACGGCAGGCTATGAACACGGTGATACAAGGTACTGCTGCCGATATAACGTTCATAGCTTTGAACCGTGTGATGAAAGAGTTGACACGGCGGAAGATGCAGAGTAAAGTAATCAACACGGTACATGATAGCATCATCCTACTTTGCCCAGAGCATGAGAAGGAGGCGGTCTATGACCTGCTGAAAGAACAGATGACACGCACACCGTATTACGGTTTTACCGTACCGCTGGATGTGGAAATAGAGTTCCACAAGCGTTGGAAATCAGACGAGGTAAACCTATCGTTTCTGGAGAGGACAGTGACATGACTGTAGTCCCGTTGACAGAGGAGGAACAGGTTCTCCTGACCTCCCTCAAGTCGAAGACGAAGAGTAAGATGACCAATGAGGAAATGGAGGCGCAGGCCCGTCTAGAACAGAAGCATGAAACCTGGGCGCGGGATACCTTCACCAAGGTTATCGAGGCACGCACCAAAGCTATCTACGAGAGGCTAGGCCCTGACAGTGACAAGTGGGACTACCGGCTACGTGAGGAGTTAGCTGATGAAGGGGCCAACGTAACCCTCCCGCCTATAGAAGACATCACCTGGGCTAATGTGGGGACACTACGCCAACAGTTATCGTCAGTGCGTATTCAGTCCTCTTCCCTGGCACGCGAAGCACGCAGGCGGTCAGCTATCTTCAACGGTACAGTAGAGCAGCTTGAAGCACAGTGGAAAGGCATCACCAGTATTGACACTGAGTGGAAGGCTGGGGCTGCAGGGGAGGAACTGTTCAAGAGCTTGAAGGAAGAAGCACTACTGGCCAAGGCGCACGCAGAGTATGTGACGGCTTGTGAACGGACAGTGGTGCAGACGACGTTGGAGTTGCACTGGATACAGCAGGACAAAATGGGTACACGCGCACCATCAGAGCTTGAGAAGCCACAACTATAACCAGAAGGAGAACAGAGAATGGATTTCCCGACCCGTAGAATCGAGAGTAACACGGCTAATGACGGTGGGACTGGGCTGTATGCTAGGAAGGCGACCAAAGACTCGTGGAAGAACTGGGGCTTCCGGTTTCAGGTACTTTCACCCACGGTAGGATGGGTACAGCATAGCTTTCCTATCATAGACGATACACATATTCCGTCACGAGAGGACGGCAGCAAACCGACATGGGCTTTTGTCCCTTGTCTGGGCACACCAACTGACCAGTCCTCCCCTACTATTGACCTCGACCCAGAGGGCGTTGTCAGGTGCCGACAACTAATCATACCGGGCACTAACACCTCCCTCCACGAGTGTGACCATATTGTGGACGGGAACAAGTCCGGCTTTACCAGCTACATGTACCGTTGCCTAATCCTGAACTGGACAAGTCAGACGGTACAGATACTTGACTTGAAGACATCGGCATGGGAACGCCTCTTCATGGGAGTAGAGGAACTGCGCAAGACTTATGGTGAGAATTTCAGTGTCCTCAACTACACGTTTGAGGCCAAGTGTGTCCCATTACAAGGGGCAGCACCGTACAGGTATGACCTCGGTCTAATCAGCGACCCGCATGGCCACAAAGGGCCTGATGACATCAAGCAGTGGCTGAACAGTAACAAGGAAAACCGAGAGCAGTATGAATTGGCACAGAGGTCACTCATCCCCGCCAAGACGCCGGAAGAGGTTAGCCGGATGATAGGTGCAACCGCGCCGCCACAACCCATGAAGGCAGAGGCCGAAGCTGCTGGCGGTAACGTGTTCACTAGTGCAAGCCTTGACTCGGTAGAAGATATATTCGCAGGCCCGAGTACCGGTACTGCATCGAGGCTATAGGATATGATTATCCCCACCAACACTGCGCTTGACGAAAAGTTACTAGTCGGCTTTGATGGCAACCCCTTGGGGGGCCTGAAGACAGGTTGGGCTGTGCAGGTCAGGGGCAAGCCACAAGCAGGGACAAGCACCTTCTGCTGGAACCTGGTACATTCGTTAGCGCAACTGGACGGGGATACTCATGCGGTGTGGTTGGACTTAGACGGTTCAGCCACACCGGAACTCCTCCGCCATGTAGAAGATGACCTCGATATAATCATCATGAACACACGGGAAGCAAAAGTAGTAACCGACTACATGGACGCAATAGCCAACCACGTAAACCTGATTATCCTGGACAAGGTGGATGCGTTCACTACATCCGGTTGGAACTATCTGGCCTATCACTGCGCAAGGATAGCGTCCGAGTACAATGTGCTTGTGGTGGCCGTGTCTGGGGAGTGGTATAGCCCGACCAACAGAGTAGCGTTTACTGCAGGAGAGGACTTAGTTAGGTTGTATTTTACTCTGGGGCTAAGTATTGACAAGGGCACCGCAGAGACTGTATACTCGAAAGTGACAAGATACCCGAAAAGGATACGATATGAGTACGGTTCGGAATTACGTGGAGTATTGCCGGGGCCTTATCGCCTCCCACAAAGAAGCGTATGAGTACCTGGCGTCCCGTAGCCTCCCTGCAACAGTTGTAGATGAGTGGGGTATAGGCTACAACCCGGACAGTAAGCGTATTGTCCTCCCCATCTGTCTCCCCGACGGAACCCCTGTTGCTACTACTGAACGCGCCACAAAGCCCTATGGGCCGAAGTATCTTCACAGTAAGGGGTTCCCTACCAGTCATATTCTTTTCGGCTTACAGCGAAACGTGGGGCCAGTGGCGGCTATTGTAGAGGGGCCGATGGATGCCCTGCACCTGTCGCGCTTCACCGTGGATGGTAACCCCCTATGTGTTTTGGCAGTCCAGGGCAGCACACTCAGTATCTGGCAGGCTGCTATTGTTGCGGGATTGTTCAGAGGGGGACACGTGTTGATATACCCTGACCATGACGCAATAGACAAAGGGTGGGCATGGTCGCGTGTTCTGTTGAAGATGGGAGTACATGCTACCATGCCAGGTATTGCTTACCCGCTGTATGCCCCCAAAGATGCTGACCCTGCGTGGTTGGCGGAAAATGACCCGATGCACCTCGAGGTAACACTGACAAGTATGCTGGATAGAAACAGGAACAAAGGAGGTAGGTATGCTCAATCCCATAAAGACCGTATCCTTGGAGAACTTCGGGCGGTATCAAGGTGCGAGGTTTGACTTTGCACCCGGCCTGAACATCATCAGGGGGCCGAACCGTAGCGGGAAGACATGGATACTCCGTGGCATATCCGCTGCGTTGTGCAACACTGGTAGATTCAATGCTGATGACCCCGCCAAAGATGAGGTGCGCTTCTTCAACGGGACGGAACTGGCACCACATTATTCTGTCGAGTTGGAGTTTGGGGACGGGTTGCAGGTGCGCCGGTATCGCGACAGGACACTGAACATGTACCGTGTTGGTGGCACCGAGTATGACAAGGTGGGGAGAGGGTTCTTTGAACCTGTGGGGGATGCCACCGGTATCTTCCCGACTGTGTTGGACGGTAAGCCGGAGAACGCAGAGGTTATCAACATCAAGCTACTGTCTGATGACCGGTTCTTTCTGCTTGGTAGAAATGACCTTGACCGGAACCGGATACTGACACGGTTGGTTGGCATGGACGTGGTGGAGGAAGCAGAGAGGGCGACCGTGAAGGACTTGTCGCAGGCTACACGGGAACTGTCGGAGGCTCGGGGTGGTGTTGAGGCACAGCAAGCTACTGTGGACAAGTACAAGCCGGTGCCGAGCTTGGTCGAGGATATGGACAATGCTACTGGGCAGATAGAGGAAGCCGATACACTCCGAGCTACAGCGGACAAGGCAACAGAGGTAGGGGATGTCAAGCTGAAGGCAGTACGGGCTATTGGCTATTACTCAAACCACCAGCACGCCTTGGCTACAGCGGTCAATGCCCTGCAGCAGAACCTTGATGATGCGACCGCCCAGTATGATACGGCGGATACACTAGAGAACCTTCTGACCGCGGCGCATGATGCAGAGCAGACTGTTGCTACCACCAAGGCACACTGTACCGTCCTCCAGACTGCTACCGACCTATTGGGCTTGGCACTCCTTTCTGCTGACGAAGTACTGGAACGTGTACAGGAAGCGGAAGACATAGCCGAAAATCAGCATAGCCTCACCAAGGCAATAGCTACAACGCAGGCTGACATAGACACACTCAAGCGGGATATAGCGGCCAGTGAGAAGAAGTACAATCAACTGTTGCACGAGTACGGTGTCTGTCCTGTGTGCGGTCAGGATATTGATGCCAAGCATAAGTGTGGTGGTCAGCCGTGAGGATACTTCACTTTACCGACCTGCACTTGAGGGGGCCTAGACAGACCCCTAGGTGGCGCGCGGGTAGTATGGCAGATGACTTGATAGCTAAGCTGGAAGCGGTATCGGAAATCTATGAGGAGACTAAGCCTTATGTGGTAACGTTTGGTGGGGACTTTGTGGATAGCTTCACTACCTCCTTGCAGAGTGTGAACCTTGCTATTGATACTATGGGCTGGCTATGGGATATAAGCGCACGTTGGTTCTTCTGTGCGTGGGGGCAGCATGACTTATTGGGGCACTCACCTTCTACATGGATAGGAAGCAGCGCGTCAGTGTTGGCCCGGTGTGCTACTACTACAAGTAAGAACTGGGATACTTTCTTCCGTGAAACTACTGATGGGGAAAAGTACACAATCGGTATTGTCAACCACCATCACGAAGTACACGAAGCACTCACCGACGGCTCACTGGCTGACCTAGGCGCACAAGTAGTAGTAGTCCATGCCATGATAGTACCGGAACCTGTACTCTGGGAACATGTACTGATAAGCGACTTGCAAACTGATGCCAGAGTAGTACTGACAGGTGACTACCACCCGGGCTTCCAACCGGTACAGTTCACTAATGCCAAAGGGGAGGAAGCATGGGTAGTCAACCCCGGTGCAATGGCAAGGCAGGCAATCAACGATAGAGACAGAGTACCCCAGGTCAGCATAGTGGATATAACCGAAGACAGCATAGCCATAGAATACCTGCCAATACCATGCAGACCAGCAGAAGAAGCGTTCCGAGTAGAAGAGTTTCTCCAGCTACAGGAAGAGCAGGCAGAACACGGTAAGTTTGCCGATATGCTGGGCGAGGTTACCAAAGACGGTATAGCCTCATGGGAGAAGCTATTCGAGCGTATGCAAGCCGACCCAGACTGGAACTGGAAAGAAGAAATCATCAAGGAGGCGTATGAGCGATGCCAGACAGCAGCGAACAGATAGCCCGACTACAGAAGATGCGCAATCAACTGGATAACTGGAAAGGTCAGTTAGCCGCAGCACAAGCACGCAAGCAGGATGCTGAGGAAGCGCTGGAGAAGGCCAAGGCGCAACTGGAAGAACTGGGTATCACCAAGCCGGAAGATGTGGTAGCCCTGCGTGAGAAGGCCGGACGGTTACTTGACGAGGCAGAGAAGCTTATCAACAGCACCAAGGAGAAGCAGGTGGCAATAGAGGAGGGCACCTACGATGCTGAGCAGGATACAACAGCTCAAAGCGTCCTGTAAAGATACCTCGGATAAGCTAATCGGTATGCAGGCTTTCTATGACAAGGCGCAGGCTAACCTGACTGTACTGAAGAAGCAGGCAGCGGAACTGGAAGCCAAGGCGGAGAAGCTTGATGATGTGGTCAGCCTGCTACGGTCTCTATCGGGAGGTGCCAGAGAGTATGTAGTGGGTACAATCAATCCCCTTGCCAACGAAGCGGTACACGAACTGTTTGGGGACAATGCAGTGTTTGACATATCTTTCAGACAGCTACCGAAGCAGGGATGGGTAGCCGACATAGCCAGTGGTACAACCGATAGAGTGGGTAACCCGTTGGACACTGATGGGCTGAGTATGGCGGAGGTCATATCGGATGCGGTGCTAAGGCCTTTGGTGGTGGCAATACATAACCCGTCACTGAACCGTGTAGTGGTTATGGACGAACCGTTTGCCGGTGTGGACAAGGAGAGGCCGGAAGCCCTGTGCAAGTTCCTGCGGGGACTGTGTGACAAGCTAGGGATGCAGATAATCCTTACCAGTCATACATTCGGGGCGGAGTATGACCAGTACTTTGACCAAGTTATCACGCTTACCGGGGATTAGTTGGCATGAAACGAGAAGATAGGCAGCCAAAATACTACAAGGTGGTAGTGGTTGTAGCGCACCAAGGGAAGCGGACACGGTTACATAAAGAGTGGTACATTGCTACCAAGCTGACTGCTGCTGAAATCTACCGGAATAAGAATCATCAGATACGCGGTATCAACAGTGTGGTGTCTGTGGAAGAGGTGGCATTGGAGGACTATGTGGCTGCGGGTAAGGGAGGGAAGCATTGCTTTGAGCTGCGGTAGTTAGGTTGGAATACGGGGCTTGACATGGGGTAGTTCGGGGAGTAGACTGATGGCACGGTTGGACAAAACGAGAAGGAGAAGGAAGCAATATGCATGACCCGAGAGTGGAAGGTGACGACCGCATCAAAGCAATTGTGGAACAGAGCATAGATTACCTTGTTGAGCTGAGCATGATGTGCGGCAGCGCGGATGGGGTACGTGAAGAGGTAGATAACATGATACTCAATTTCCTATGTGGGGCAGAGTGCCTGATAGAGGAGGCAGGCAAGGTGTACGGGCCTGGTGTGCTTCCTTGTGCAGATGAGGTACACACCGCGTATGAGACATACAGTCAGTTGTGTTGTGCTGTCGTGGAAGAGCGCAAGGAGTGTGGTGATGTGTGATGGCTACTAAGCCGAAACCCGTTGAAGGTTCTGCTACTCTTCGATGCGCCATACAAGTGTGTTGTGAGTGTATCAAGCGGATAGGTAACCCCCAGAAGAAACTGAAGGGAGTCCGTGAGGAGGCGGAACTTCTTATCTATGACCTACTCTGGGAAATCCTAGAATTAGCGGAAGCAGTAGAGAAAGAGCATGGCAGGGATGCACTGCCTTGCCGTAGCGAACTGTCCCAAGCATACCTAGCTTACGACAAAATAATCGGTGCCGAGTGGTGCAGAAGGGAGAGTTGAAGATGAGTAAACAGAAGCATGATGGGCGGTCTCCCGCTCTCGCGCTTGCTATCCAACGGAGTTGTGATGCCCTCCGTGCGATAAGGGAATCGCGGGATGACATACGTGGAGAACATGATGAGTTGATGTATCTTATCAAAGACTTGCTTTTTGAAATAGTACTTCTGATAGAGGCAGGGGAGAAAGAATATGGGGAGGGTAACATACTTTGCAGCAAAGAATTGTATGAAGCTTACGACGCCTATTACAAAGTCTTGAAGTTTATGTGGTTGACAAAGGAGAGTTGGTAGTGGGTAAGCCGAGTTCTGATGTTCTCAAGCGCGCCATGCAGCAGAGTTGTGATGAGCTACGAGTGTTGAGTGAATTGCGAAATCACTTGCGCGGGGACAATGAAGAACTGTGGCGTTTTGTCCGTGACCTCCTTTGGCAGGTGAGAGAATTGGTCAAGGCAGGGGAGGAACAGTACGGAGAAGACGCTATCTTCTGCAGCAAAGAACTAGAAGACGCACTCGAGCCGTATAGCAAAGCTATAGAACACGAATGGAACGAATGGTATCGAAGGGAATGTACATGAAGGTTTCAAGAAACAGAGTAGCACTCGCAGGAGTATCAGCAGCAATTGTCACAGCAACGGTCATGGTAGGCAGCACACTGTTCAAGAAGACGCCAGTAGTAGAGTGCAAAGAAGAGTTATGCCCCGCCAGACTGTATGCAGCAGAAGCACTGAACGGGAAGCATGGCAAGCTGGAAGAGTGGCAACGAGTAGGGTACACGCGGATACTGCAGAACGGTGTGCGCAGAGAGCGGGCCTGGGTAACACACTACTGGACTGGGGAACCCGGGGTAGGCACAGTGACAGCATCGGGTAGACGGGTGGAGGCGGGTAGAACCGCTGCAATGCTGGAACCGCGCAAACGGTTCGGCGGGATGCCATACGGTAAGTTCGTTCTGCTCAAGGTGGACGGTAGCGCAAACGAATGGATACTCCGCCAAGTGTGGGACACGGGTAGCACGAGGAATAAGTACAGGGCAGCCGAACTTATGTGTACGACCTGGGTAGACTTGTACATGCCGAAGCGGACACCCGGGACTAAGAAGGCAGACGCGTACATAGAAAACTGGTAGCTGCAAGTAGAGTCGTAACTCACCCCGA
>Ga0265295_1005345_pt1 | contig 16447 bp, 8 predicted proteins | sample Munlansysbiofilm_FD_192503 | JGI IMG/M metagenome (GOLD analysis project Ga0265295, IMG submission 192503) | Leachate microbial communities from a municipal landfill in Southern Ontario, Canada - Methane capture system biofilm | ecosystem: Engineered > Solid waste > Landfill > Unclassified ... | reverse complement strand
ATCAGGTCAATGCTAGTTCTCTGGCTATGGTCGATTTGCCTTTTGCTTTCCAGTTCTATGGCCTGCTCTATCATCAGATCACGGTGTGTTCAAATGGCTTCATTGCCCTTGGCGAAACTGGGAATGGTGAGTTTAGAAACTTCCGTCTGCCCGGAGCGATGGGACCCAGCCCGATGATTGCCGCTTTTTGGGATGATCTCGCCACCCGTAATGGCAGTAGCATTTCATATTGGTATGACGGAGCGAACCATCGCTTCATCGTGGAATGGTACAATCTGGTCAATGGTAAGAATGGTACGGCTGTGGAAACCTTTCAGATCATCCTCTATGATCAGGACTTCCACTATTCCAGCCTCGGCGATGGCCCCATCAAAATCCAGTATCATACCTTCAACAACGTTGATAGCCAATCCGGATCCAATCACGGGAACTTCTGCACCATTGGCATCGAAGATCACACCGGCACCAGGGGTTTGGAATATACCTTCAACAATATCTATCCCACTGCAGCAGCTACTCTGGGTAACAACAAAGCTATCTATATCACAAACAATCCTTCCATGTATGATGCTCCGGTGATCCTCGCAGAGCTGCCAGACCAGACTCTGAATCAAGGTCAGGATCTGCTTTTACAGAATCTGACTGAGCATTTCTATAGCAGTGCCTATCTGAGTTTTGAATTGCTTCCCAATCCCAATGTAAGCGCAAGTCAAATCCCGGGGGGACTCAAGCTAAGTCCAGATCCCGCCTTCTATGGCATCACCGATCTGCAGATCAAGGCTACTGATCCCATGGGGCGCTCACTGCAGCAATCCTTCCAACTCCTGGTGCATCAGGCGACAGGTCAGAATCAGGATTTTGATGCTGGCGCTCTGCCAACCGGTTGGGTGATCCAGGATCAGGGTACTTCCGGACAAACCTGGCAGATTCTTGCCCAGGATCGGGATGGCTATTGGGCAAAAGTTTCCGTGGGCACCGGAGCTTATGCCAGTGACCGTCTTACTACCAGCAGCTATAACCTCAGTGGATATGATAATACCCGGCTGCGTTTTTGGATGGATTATCAGCCCCTCTCCTCGGTTCCCAGTACGTTGTATTTCTCTCTTAACAACTCCAGTTGGACTACCATTGACAGCTATACTGAGGCTTATTGCGGATACAAGGAATACAGCCTGCCCATATTGAACAATCGTCCCAGGGTGTATCTGCGCTGGACCTATACCACCACTTTTAACAGCGCTGGAGTGGATAATCATTGGATCATTGACGATATCAGCCTGTGCAATCAGATTCAGGATCAAACTCCGCCCACCATTCCGGGCAATCCACAATTGCTGTCTGCTGCTGATGCTACTGTGAACTTCAGCTGGAATCCATCCTCGGATCCCTTCTTCAGTCACTATGAGGTCTATCTGGCCAGTGGCAGCACAGTTGATCTGGATGATACCCTGTATTCCATGGAGTACAATTCATCTCTGGCATTGATGGAGACGGATCAATTAAGCATCAGTGGTTTGGCCAATGGTCAATATACTCTTGCCATCCGAGCTTTGGATATCTATGGCAATGCAAGTGAACTCTCTGCTCCGCTCCGCTTCCTCTTGGGCAGCTATCCCGCCGCAGTTGAGAACCTCAGGATATCCCGGAGCAGTAACAGCTATGTCCTGAACTGGAATGTGGTCAATACTGATCTTGTGGGCAATCCACTCACAGTTTCCGGATATCGAGTGTATGCTTCTGAATCGCCGGAGTTTGAGCTTAATCAAGCCACACTGATCACAGAAACCTCCAGCAATACCCTAAACCTTCCAGATTCTGCGTCTCCATCCGGGATGCGATTCTTCCGGGTAACGGCATATATAGATTGATTCATAATCCATATACAAAAAGCCCCGGCTGGAAGGCCGGGGCTGTTTTTGTGCTGTTTGTTTAGTTGTTGCTGTTTACATCCAATCCATTGAGAATCACATCCAGCAGGATCAGGACAATCAGTTCAAAGAAGACCTGCTCGTCTTCCTCCCGAATGAGCGGGATATTGACCAGCTTGTTGATCTTGGTGGCAAGTTCACGGGCAAGGATTTCATTCATATTCTGATTCATCGTATCCTCCCTTACATGCTCTCGGTAAGCAGATCGGCGCCGCTGACATTGGGCAGATATTCCGAATCAACTGCCGAAGCAACACTGCTGATCTCAGGATACAAGCTTTGAATATCACTGAAGGTGATGGTATCCAGGGAAACCGAAGCGACATTGGCCTCGGCAAAGGTAAACATCATCTTCGTAAACATGCTGTAGCCATTCGGAGCCAGGGTCTGGCGGGGACTCTTCTCTTTCCCATAGGTATAGGCATAGGTTCTGAGGTCAGACTTGTATTCCTCACTGCACTGAGAGTAGATCTCGGAGAGGTTTTGGGCAATCTCTCCCAACAGGGTATTGTTCTCGGTAAGTCTGGGTTTCACATACTTGCGGGCAATACATACTGTACCGTTCTTGTAACTGCCAAAGGTGATCTCGTCGATGGTGCCGCTGTAAGCGGAGATTCCGTACTTAAATGTGGTTTTCATGTTTTCCTCCATGAGTAGTTTTGTTTTGAGGCTCATCCGGATAGTGCTCTCATAAATACTCAGGAAGACAGCTTGTGGACAGATGCGTTCTTTTCTGATATTTTTCCGAAAGAAGGCCATCAGATCGCCTTTACTGCAAAGAAATCACAGCCTAAATCAGGGTTCTTGAAATCCTCTTATCCAGTTTCCACCGTTTCATTGGAAGCGCAGGACGACCACAAATACTTGGACTGAGTTGAGACTGTTATCAAGGTTTCCCCGATTTTGACACCCCTAAAAACACAGGCCCGCGCGAAGAACGCAAGATCCTGACCCGTACTATGTGAAAGTGTATACGTGGCTGGAATAGAAAGAGTTTTCAGGCGAACCTTCAAAGTAGCTTCTGCCAACCATACATTTCGTTTGCGGTTTGATCAGCGTTATTGAGCACCACTGTCCTGCGCTCCGCCTGCGGATAGGCATTGAGAAATGCCCTCCAGGAGACAGATTTCCCTCCGCTGAACTTGCATTCGTAGGCTCGCAGCACGTTTTCACGCTTAACCACAAAGTCAACTTCCTGCTTGTTTCTGGTCCGCCAATAGCGGATCTCCGTAAACGGATCCGCAGTGTGAAACAGGTTTAGATAGACGAAGTTCTCAAAAAGAGAACCCCGGTCAACCCTGCTCTCCAGGCCATTGAAATTAGGCAGCAGGACATTCCGGATACCGGTGTCAACAAAGTAGACCTTGGGGCTCTTTCTAAGTTCGGTGCTAAGATTCGAGTAAAATGGCTTCAGGATCTTGATGATGTAGCTTTCCTCCAGGATCATCAGATAATTACTGAGGGTTTCCCGATGTAGGCCGACCTCCGTGGCAAGCGCGTTAAGACTGATCTCACGGCCAATGTTGACGGCCAGATAGCGGATCAGATGGTTCAGATTATCCATTTTCTCTATCTGGAAGAGATGCTTGAGATCCTTGATCAGGGAGGACGAGACCAAATCCAACAGGATCGCACGTTTACCATCCGTCTCCGGAGTGAGCACCAGTTTCGGGAATGAACCGAAGAGGATGTATTCCTCGGCCAAGGCAGCAAGTCGCTTGATCTCACTTACAGGCAGGGCTTCCGGCGAGGTCAGGATATACTCAGTCAAAGAGCCTTCCTCCTTGAAGCGCAGGAATTCATCAAAACTGAGCGGATACAATTCAAAGATGTGTTTACGACCAACCAGGGATTCGCGGAACTGGTGTTTGATCAGGGCGGAGGAGGAACCGGTCATGACCAGTTTGAATTCATCAGCGTGATGGTCCACCAGCAGTTTAATGGTCTGGGAAAGGTCGGAGATATACTGAACCTCATCAATGAAGACAAAGGTGCGGCCAGTCCCGGATTTACGATGATAACGTAGGTACTTCAGGACTTCACTGATGCCTTTCCTGAAGGCGGTTTGCGTTTCGGGATACTCGATATCGATATAAAGCGACTTCGCTTCGCCTAACTCATGCATCAACTGTCTCAGCAGGGTTGTCTTGCCGCACTGCCTGGCTCCGAAGATAAAGATCGCTTCCTTGCCGTCGAGTTTCGGCAGTATCTGGTCAAACAGGTTTCTTGGGTATAGCTTCATGAGTACCTCCGAGTACCAGACTCAGCACAGTATACAAATTGTCAAGATGATTTGTACATATACCTGTTATTATTGCATAGAGCATTTTCATGCTAAGGCCGCTGTGCTACTTCGGGGGCGGAGCTCCATACAATATTGGGTGGAGGGCTGGGCATGGATTATGTTACTTCAAACTAAACACGATGTATCCTGATGGCACTGTATGCCAAGTCCAACACCCTCAACGATGCAAGGGAATATATCAAAGCACTCGCACCCTGGATCAAGGACGATCAGATCGAATATGACTCAGAGATGAATCCGGTAAGTGTCTCTGGAGCGCATACTCCATTCCCGCCTTTTCATTGGAAGTGTCGAACGGGAACTAGTTTGATTTACTAATGAATATGCATCAGCATATTATATCATCTACTACTAGCGTGTGTCGAAGCAATCCGATATTATTGTATGCATCAGTCAGTAAACATTTCTGTCAAGATTCTGATTCCGATACTCAAAAGGGCTATTAGTAGTGAGTGGAGCTATGTCCCCTCACTGAAAACTTCAAACATCATCACCAATACTTCAAATGTCCAAGTCTGATGATGGTCAAACATGTGATTCTGTTTGCTAACAACAATCCTATCAAATACTTATTATTTGTCAACTCAGCACAGGTAGTACTCATCTATTGCCCAAGTGCTGGAGTGATGCCTGATCAATAAAATTTCTTGACATAGAAATCAGGACTACTATTAGTGCGTTCATAGGTTATTAACTACATATTGTGTTTCTTGTTTTGATACGGATTTAGCTTGCACCCATATTAAATATCAGGCTGATTCTCTATTAAGGGGATGAAGCTATATATAGATAGTGAGATGCCGACCCCTTGTAAGATGAGAATTCGAAGTGAATAGTGGCCTCTTGATACCTAATAAGTTTACAACTTGAACTCAAGTTAGAGAATTATGGAGCAAAACCATGAAAAAGATTATTGTTTCAGTATGCATGCTCATTATGCTGAGTCTGCTTTTCTCAGAACTAGTGCCACAAGCCACGATCCTTGAAGTCGCAACAAAATGGATTGAATTACAAACACAGCAACCTCGCGTTGTTGATAACTATGCTGCGTTACCGAATGCGAGCGACCCCCTATACTACATGATCAACTTTAACCAGGGCTTTGTATTCGTATCAGCAGACGATTGTTGCATACCGATATTGGCATTTTGTACAGAAGGTTCATATACTGTTGATCCAGTTAACGAAGATGCTGAATATTTACTGTTAGAGTACTCACTTCAGATTGAAGACGCAAAAAACAACAACCGAAGCAACACAGATACTCTTCCCATATGGAATGCCATAATCAATCAAACTATAGGCATCACAGAACAGCACGATATAGGTCTTGAGACTCCTCAATGGGGAGGGTCCCAGGGCATCTATAATGTCTATTGCCCATTGGATGACTCCACTAATCCGCCTGTTCGAAGTGTTGTTGGTTGTGTGGCCACTGCAGCAGCTCAGATACTAAACTACTACAAGCATTGGAACTATACATTAGTAGAATCGGATAGATACACATCTAGCAGTATTTATGGTTTTGAATGCGAGATTGACTTAGATGCAGCAATACACGATTTCCCTGATTTCACTACACTGAACGGGTATATGGATGAAGTTAAATATAAGTTTAACAACAACATTGCCCTATCAGATAATGATAAAGCCGCATTGAGCTTTGCATGTGGAATTCTGGTGGGAATGGATTACTCTTCATCTGGGTCTTCTGCACATTCCGGGAAATATGTTTACGATAAAACGAGCATGTATAGTCAGTGGGCAGATAAAAGTATTCACTCGTATTCTGATGAAGCATGGATAAATTTGATTAAAAACCAGTTATTGCTTAATAGACCAATTGAATATGCTGGATATACACTTGCCTCCGCTGGACATGCTTACATAATTTCAGGTTTTCAAACCACAAATATGAATACAACGCTGAATTTGGTCAACTGGGGGAGACCCTGGTGTTATCCTGAATATTGGAGTTTACAGCCCATAAACCCGGTTAACCCCTATCCTTACCAACATTCCATGCTTTATGGGATCGCACCTAGTGTTCCTATCAGTCAAACAATCGAATTGGGAAATGGCAGCACTGACTATTCTGGCATTCGTCTTGACGCAATAGGTCATGATGGGGTATCCGCAACCTTTACATCGGACAATGGAGTTTTTGAGTTTAGGCTTCCCCCTGGTACATATGATTTCACAATCACTGATGTAGGCAATTACTTCAATCCCATCCAGATTTGTGATATTAGCATCGAAATGGGAATAAACCATATTTCCCCTGGCCCGATAGTTCTTACTCTCAGGCCTTACGTCGTGGTTGTCCCGACTGATGTGCCGACCATACAGGATGGCATAGATTTGGTAAGAAATGGAGGAACGGTAGCTATCCTGGATGGAAGCTATACCGCTTCCGGGTTAAATTGGCAGGGCAAACACATAAAACTACAAGGTGAGACACAAAATGGAGTGTTTATTACCAATAATCCCACTATTGGTTTGCCTGCAATAACACTATCCGGGATTGGAATCGACAATCAAGATATCATCTCCCGGATCACTTTTTTGGACTGTGATCTAACCGAGGAAGGCCAATATAGAAGAGGTGCTGCAATTGAATTAGTAGCTGGAGCAGCACCGATTATTTCTAATTGCACATTTTACCATAACCGAGTTGGAAATCCTAGCACATCCAATTTAATCCTAGCCAATGGAGTTGGGGGTGCTGTATTCGTTATTGGCGGAGTATCTCAGACTGATGCACCAAGATTTGAATATTGCACATTTACTGACAACTATACGTTGAACGGGAATGGAGGAGGGGCTGTTGCCCTATATGGGCAAGCTCAGTTTACCGGGTGTGAGTTTACTAACAACAGTACCATTGTAACTGATGGTATTGAAAATCCTACTAGTAGAGACATGGGAGGAGCTGTATTTGTATATTCCCGGATAAATCACCGAGACATTGATATTGATTTTGACAACTGTAATTTTTACAACAACCAAGGCAGAAGCGAAGCAGATGATGTATTTGTGGCAAACACTGAAAAGCTGAACGATCTACTCTTTCGTAACTGCACTTTTGCAGCAGATACACCTCACGATAATGGAGCGAAACCGGCAATTAAGTTCTTGACTGATACTGTTATTCCTGTAACCACACACGCCCATCTGATTCTTACTGATAACAGGTTCCTGTCCAGTCGCAAAGGTGCCGTATATTTCTGTGATTACTGGGGTAAGAACCGCTTGACCTTTACGAGAAATGTGATTGCCAATAACATTTATGACGGGTATGGTGTTTACTCTTGGTATCCAGATGGGACTCCCCCCGAGAATACAGATTACTTTGTGTTTGATAACAACACATTCTCAAACATCCATGGTAGTGGATTAGTTCTCTTTCAAAGTGCACCTACAACCATTAATAACACCGTGTTTGAGAACTGTAGCAGTTACGGTATAAGATGGGGGGATTATGAAGAAGGTCATCCTGATTGGAGAACAAGAGGATTAACCACAAATCACTGTTTGTTTAGCCCATCTAGTCCCCGTTACGATTTTGGAGGAAACACAAGTTCTCCATTAATAGAGAATTCCGTGATGAGTGTCCAAGAAATGCACCTCGACAACAATTATCACCCCATTTGGAATTCAGAGGTGAAGTCGATATGCATCGACAATGGAAATCCTGATACTAACGGTGATGGTGAAACTTGGCTGACCGATCATAGTGATAGAGATGCGGATGGAACTCAGAAGGATATCGGTGCCATTCCTCTATTAGACGGCCATATCCACAGGTTTCACCGTTTAACAAGTGATAAGATCAGATACATCAGCATCCCCGGAGTTGTTAACTATCCCGAAAGCGGAGAGCAGAATTTGCTGTATCATGTATTTCATGAATTCAGGGGTAACGGTCTGTTTGAAACATATATTCCAGTTCTGCACCAAATCACATGGAAGTACAATGATGAAGGGGATTATGCGAATCCAACACGTATACCTGAACACTATGTCCACAGTCAGAATGGATATAAGGTGACTCTTACAGAGAACGCTCAGGATCTGCTTATCCAGTATCAGGGATATTTTCCCAATAATCCAATGAATAAAGGAATGTTTATCCAGGATCTTGATCGCTATACCCAAAATCATTACATACTTCCCCCTGGAGGTAACAGTCCTGTAGATAGTAATACTGGTATCCCGTATCGCGAGATATATCTTGGATACTATTTATCTGAAAGCCTGATGCCATTTGATGCCCTTAACCCTATTATGGACAATGTTACAGCAATCCTTGCTGAGGATTGGGCAATGGTTCGGTTACCGATCTTCGATTATAATCCCGAGCCCGGTGATGAACCTTCAGATGCCTATACTGATACATGGCTTGGCTGCTTCCCGACTGGAGGTAGAGAGATAACTATCAATCCTGGAGAAATGGTTGTAGTCCGCTACATCGGGAGTGATCCCATCGAATTTAAGCTAGGCGGAGACAACCCCAATCCACCATTTACCGATCCCTACTATCGGGAGATGGCTACACATTTCGAGTATGAAGAACAACCTGAATACATACCAATCTTCCTTTCCATTGACCTCAACCAGTTTGAAGATGGAGATAAACCGCTTGAAGTAGCAGTATTTATCGATGAAGAATGTAAGGGTGCAGCAGTGATTAAGGAAGGCGAGGTTCAGTTAAATGCCTATATCACAAATGTCGATGATCCGACCGAAGAACTCAAGAACTTGGAGTTCAGAATGTTCTTCCCTGGCAAAGCTGCCAATGCTCATGTTCTTGACTATTCCGTCCTCAATAAACAATCAGGTCGATTTGAGAGCAGGAAAATATCGGTTTCGGAAAGCAAGGAATTTTTACAAATCCGGCTGGGTAAAACTGAAGAGCCTCCATTGCCCTCAGTGACGAAGCTATTTGGCAATTACCCCAATCCCTTCAATCCGGAAACTACGATCAGCTTTGATCTGGCAGAACAATGCCCTGTGACAATTGAGGTGTTCAATATCAAGGGGCAAAAGGTAAGAACCCTTGTGAGAGATAGCTATGCCCCAGGGCATCATTCAGTTGTCTGGAATGGGACTGATGCTAAAGGTAGAACAGTATCTTCAGGAGTTTATTTTTATAGGATGATCACTCCCACAAACACCTTGATTCACAAGATGTTGCTGATGAAATAATGGAAACTCTCTTGGGGCGGTTTTTTCCCGCCTCAAGCTATACATACCAAGGAGTACTCTTGAAAAAGTTACTTGTCATTCTGCTATGCTTGTTGCCTGCATTTGTTGTATGCACTACTCGCACTGTGTCCCTGGACGGATCTCAGCAATATGCGAGTATACAGGCAGCTGTAAATGCTTCAGTAAATGGAGATGTGGTTCTGGTTTATCCGGGTAGGTATATTGAGAATATCAATCTGATAGGGCAGAGCATATCAATAGTTAGTCTATATTCAACTGATCCTGTGCCATCATACATAGAGAATACTATCATAGACGGTAATCTAAGCACTTGTGTTAGAGTGATCAACGGTGAGACCATAACTCTAAGCGGATTTACCTTGGTCAACAATGAAAACGGTTATTATGGTAGTCCGATCAATCCGGGGGGGGGAGTGGATGTTAGAAACTATTCTAGTGCTATTGTTTCAAACTGCATTATCAGAAACTGCATTGCTCAGTCTGGAGGTGGTATTGGTGTTGGCAGTCATTCGAATCTTTCATTATCTAACGTAAAGATTTTTAACAATCAGGCCTTAAGACTGGGTGGAGGTATATCGTTTGACGAATCTGTTATGCTATACTTTGATCCAGATGCTCTATGCTCAGTTTACAACAACACTGCAACCATTAGCATGGATATCAGTTTCACGTTTCATTATGAGACACAGAATAGTTACAATGTCCACTTGCTGCAAGGAAGCAGTATCTTATCTGAGCCCGATGGTTACTTTATTGGAGCTCGAAATTGTAATGTGACATTAGATGTCCAAGAGGGTTATCTAACTCATATAGACAGTGATCTTTACGTCTCACCCGATGGTGATGATACCAATACAGGCCTATCAGCAGATTCTCCATTTAAGTCTATTGTTTACGCTATGCAGAGAATAGCTTCCAACCCGGCAAATCCCAAGACGATTCACTTGGCTGAAGGTATTTACTCAAACTCAAACAACAGCCAACTCTTTCCTGCTGGCGTTAAATCGCATGTTAGGGTGATAGGTGCTGGCATTGATGATACGATAATGGATGGCGAATTTCTCCGTACAGCCTGGGGTGCCTGGTATGCAAACGATATTGAGATTGCCAATATGAAGATTGTTAACTGCAGGTCTTCCTATACTTTTCCCCTGGGAGTCTATTATGGATCGGACATCTGTCTTCATGATCTAAAGTTTGAAAACAACTGGGGTACAGGATTCAGTGGGATGGCTATTGGATACAGTAATAATGTCATAATTGAAAATATCATAGCCGGATACACTATTTATGATAGTGGTTTGCTGACGATCGATGGATTTGAATGCGACAATCTGCTGATCAATAACTTTATCTCAGCCCATAACACGATAACAGATTGGGAAAGCAATCATCTGGGTATGTACTTTAGTTCCTGCGATCTGGTTCTAAGGAATTCCATCATAGCCAACAACACAGCTCAAGATGCCTGGCCTTTTTTCTATACAAACATCTATCCCGGTTTCGAGGATTTTAATCTGGACATGAGCAATGTATTGATCATCAACAACACCATGTACGACTGTTGGTGGGTGGATAACCCGATCTACATGCAAAATCGTTTTCAGCGGATGCAGATCAACAACTGCACCTTTGCCAATAACAACACAGACGTAACCCTGACCAATATCCTCGCCATGGCAGATATCAGAAACCTGATCTCCTATAATCCCGGGGCTTATGCTGAAATGTATCTCACCAACTATCTAAGTTCGATTGGCAGCAGCTACGAAGTAAGCATCAGCAACAGCCTGTTTCGTACCAACACAGTACTCAGTTCCTTGCCCGATCTGGTTACTTTTACGGATAACATCATGAGTGCCGATCCCTTGTTTCTGGGCACCACGGATTCCACGCTCGATGTGAGCCAGCCGGAATACTATCAGCTAAGCGCGCTTTCTCCCTGCATCGATAGTGGCACTCCGGATACCGAAGGGCTGAATCTACCCCCCATGGACCTGGCGGGCAACTATCGCATCGCCAATGGCAGGATAGATATGGGAGTTTATGAATACGCGTCCGAGCCCTGGGTTAGCAACGAAGATCCCGCCTTGCTGCCGCCTTCGGAAGGATTCAAAGTTTCTACCTACCCCAATCCACTACTAAATACCAGCCGGGCCGCGGGAGTTTTTCTCGAGTTCACTTTACCCAAGAAACCTGAGGCGCATCCTGTGATCGAGATATTCAACATCCGGGGACAGAAGGTGAAAACCATGCGCTTGACTGAAAGCTACAATAGCCTTGTGCACAAAGCCGGACTTTCGCATGATGTGAATCAAAACGGGGAGTATTACTCCACGATCTGGAATGGCAGGGACGATAACAACAGAGCACTTGCTTCGGGAACCTATATTGTTAGGGTGATGGCAGACCGAAAGGTAGCTACCACTAAGATAACGATTATCAAATAGTGAGTCCGATACTGATGCACGCGAACAGATACCTAATTAAAATGCTTTTGAGGTATTGATAAGTAAATATGGACATGTTGATCCATCAAAATACACTATAGTGCCTAACTGTGAATGCATACGACGAACTTTGTCGGAAAGCCGTGTGCGGGAAAACCGCATGCACGGTTTGATGAGGGGGGCAGGAATAACCCCCTTCTACGTCTTTCGTCCGGAAGCTACCGGAAACAAGCATTATCTACAGTGGACAAGCCTGCCGGATATCTTCACGGTTAATTGTGTAGGCATTGTAACCGCCAGAGATGGTCTAACGATTCAAGACACGCCAAACCAGATGCGCAAGACTATCCATCACTTCACTTCTCTGGATCCGGATTCAGCAAGAGATGCTTTCAATCTTGGGAAAGATACCCGGGACTGGAAGGTGGAATATGCTCAAAAAGATTTGAAAGACAGCGGCTTGAGTGATGCCAAGATCGTTCCCATACTCTACCGTCCCTTCGACACCCGCTATACCTACTACACGGGCAAAAGCAGGGGCTTCCACTGTATGCCGAGACATGAAGTTATGAAACACATGATTCAGAGAAATGAAGCGTTTGTATGCTCAAAACGAGTTGAAGGTTCTCATGCCTGGAACCACATCTTTCTAACTAATTGTATTACAACTAACCATAGCGTTTCAATCAAGGAAGCGAACTATACAACTCCCTTCTTCATCTACCCAGACGAACACAAAGAGGACATTTTTGCCACCACAGAACGTCAATACAATATCGTGCCAGAGCTTTTAGATGTATTCAGCAGCCAGTGGCCTCAGTTCCAGCCTGAGCAGCTTTTCTATTACGTCTATGCCGTTCTCCACAGCAATCAATACCGCCAGCGTTTTGCGCAATATCTCAGGATGGACTTTCCCCGCATACCATTCACAAAGGATTATAAGCTCTTTAGTAAGTTGGCAGAATATGGTAAAGAACTGGCCGAGATTCATCTGCTCAGGAGTCCAAGGTTAAGCCCTCCCTTAGCACGGTATCAGGGCAGCGGTTCTAACGACATGGTTGAGTTTATCCAATACGATGAGGACAAGAGTATCGTGCAGATCAACCCGGATAAACACTTTGAGGGCATCACCCCGGAGTTGTGGAACTATCATATTGGCGGCTATCAGGTGTTGCATAAATACCTCAAAGACCGCAAGGGCAAGAGCCTTGCCGATCCCATCCATTATTGCCGGATGGTAACGGCTTTAGCACTAACAATCGACATTCAGGCTCGGATAGATCAAATCATAGGAAGTGTTATCCAATAGAAAAGCCCGGGTTGCCTTGGGCTTTTCACAATGCCGTTTGATACTATTTAACTAGCATTGCCTTGCGAATCGAGGTGTTACCTCCTGATTCAAGTTTGAAGAGGTAGATACCGGAACCCACATTGCGACTATTGGTGTCTTTGCCATCCCAAATCAGCTTATGGTTTCCTCGCGCCATCTCGGTATTGATCAAGTCTTTAACTTTCCGTCCCTTAATATTGTAGACAGATACTCGAACTCGACCGGTCTCAGGGATACTGAACGTTATCGTGGTTGAGGGATTGAACGGATTGGGATACACCTCAATTCGCCATTTATCCGCATTTGGAACCGGGAGTGTATCGTCGTCATTGGCCACCGTAGTTTCATGCAAATCAGGATTGCCTGCCAAAACATAGACTCTTCCGGTATCAATATGATCGTTGTATGAAAACCATGGCGCTCCTACAGCCACATCGCAAAAACCATCGGCATTGAAATCGCCTGTCACCTTAGACCAACCATAATTCGTATGGTAATACCCATCCATTTCCAATCTCAAGTAATCCATTGATCCGTTCATGGTGGGGCTGCCCATCCATAGGTACAGGTAGCCGCTATAGTAGCCGGCCTCACTATCAAAGCCCAAGACGTCCTGGTAGCCATCCCCATTCAGATCGCCATGCACCATGGGATATCCTGTGCCTCGTTCGCTGATTTGATGCGGTAAGTGATTGTGATCTCCGGATAGATCAAGGCTCCAGGGTGCCGACAGGCTGTCGCCTCCCAGCCACAGATGCTGGGAATAATCATAGATCAGACTGCCAGCCGTGAAATCATCATAACCGTCTCCATTCACATCACCCAATGGACATGCCCAGGATTTGATAATGCTATTGGAATCTTCGCAGATTACCAGACTGTCGGTTTGCGGAAAGGTTGGACTGCCATAGTAAAGAACCAGACTAGTATGAGTCTCTCCTGAAGGACTAATCGAGATTTGTGAGAGAGTGTCATCAAAGCCATCATTGTTTACATCGCCGATACCGCATAATCTGGGTCTTGCCTGTTGATTCGATGTTGATTTAAAAAGCCATGGTTGGGACGTATTGTCCGACCAGATATACACTTCCTTCGAACCATCCGCATAATACAACACAAGGCAAATATCATCATGATTGTCGCCGTTGACATCTCCGAGAGGTAAGATACTTACACTATTTACCCCTGTGCCTGAATTATCCGCGTATGTCAATATTATATCTGGCGAGTTTTGGGGATTTGCTCTGCCAAAGAATACCGCAATATTGTTATCGTAAGCAGGTGATCTTTGGAACATTATAAGATCTTCAATCCCGTCCCCATTCATATCCCCAGCGTTGAAAACCCCGGTTCCAGGCCCCATCTGCCAATTGAAAGCACCAGGGATCACAAAATCAGGGATGTTATCAAAACCAGGTCCTCCCCAATAGAAATAGAGCTTACCCCATCGATTTTGAACGGCAAAGGTCTGATATGGATTCCAGGCACCTGATGAAACTACCAGATCCATATAGCCATCTCCATTGAAATCCAGGCTGGCTATAGATTCTCCAAATTCGCTCCCTCCAAATTCGCCGCTCATGTGGGTCATTACGTCAATGTAGTTGGCTTGCGCAGGCAGTGGTATAACAATTATCGCCAACCAGATTACTGCAAGGCATAAAACAGGCAGTTTACTCATAATACCTCCGGTGCTATTGAGCACCAATTGCTATATATTGAACCGCTTAACGAACCGCCAGATTTCTATAAGGTCCTTCCCTCATTGTGAAAGACTTGTGATTATCTAACACTTAATGAGTTTGTTCTATTTTCAACTTTCCATGATGAATCCACTGGCTCCACATTATGTATCATCAAATATTACGTCAAGAACTATTTTTTTGTCTCACCCTTGCCCATCCATATTTGACATTATGCTTTGCCTCTCACTTCCAGCCTAAGCCAAGCCCCAGACAGAAGCCGTTCAAAGAGTAATCTGAATGAGGTGCAAAAAAGTATCTGCCGGAGAGCAGCAAGATCCTGCCTATCTTTGCCTGAACTTCCAGCGAAATGGGGACGTAGCTGATCTTCTCGGTGCGAATGTAATCATATTGATACCCCCAAAAACCTTCTGTGTACTCTCCTTCGCCAATCTCAATAGTGCCCTTTTCCCAACCAATAGAGGGCAAAATGTCAAGCCCGATGGCATGGATTACCGGACCTATCCGCACACCATAACCACTGAAGTTATATTTCGAGTCGTCAAACATAAGCTTCCCTTCATTATAGCCCGATTCGTATCCTTTCACCTGGATCCTGCCCAAAATCTCCACTGCCAGACCATACTGTATGCCTTGGATGTTCACCCCATTGATACTACCATAGGCATATTCACCAAAGCCCCAAACACCAACTATAGCCCCATCCTTGCCATGGAAGCGCAAAACCCCATCTTCTGCCCACATGGCAGTGCATAACAAAAGTATCAGAACTAACAGAGCGTGCTTCATTTTCTCTCCCTTAGCCTGCTCGGCTGACACTACACTAAGCAAAATATGATCCAACCCGTAAAAAATGTGAAATTCTCAATTCTCAATTCTCAATTACCCCGTGTTCACCCTTCCCCCTTCACCCCTATCTCACCCCTACATCATCCCATAATCACCGCATGGCATGGGGGAATTATGGGCTGATATAGTGGTAAAATAGAGGTAATCCCGGGAGGAAGCACACCCTTGGAGTTTAAACTGCTTTCCTGACATCATGCGTGCCTTCAGGTGTCAAGCTACGATTATGTTTATAACAGCCAGTATGTTACAGGCAGTTTAGACTTCAAGCAGCGGGTATGCACTCCAAACTTTGTTCATGGGCCCGCTGTTCGAAGTCCAAAGCACTGTGTAAGCAAGGAAGTAAGTGTGAAGTAAGTGAATTGCTTTGAACTCCGAAGGAGACTTTGTAACCCGACCCGCTGTTCGAAGTCCAAAGCACCGCAAAACTGGGAGATAAGCATGATGATTGGAGAAGTGCTTTGAACTCCGAAGGAGACTTTGTTCCCCGACCCGCTGCCAGAAGTCGAAAGCGTCCGAAACTCTCTTCTCCGAAGCAGAGCAAGCGGATCATTCGGAACCTTTCGGCGTTACGCGAACTCTACCCACGCTTTCAACTCCTGGGGGGAAGTGCTTTGAACTCCCCGTAACGTAGCATTCCGATGCTACGAAACATA
>Ga0265295_1005344_pt1 | contig 16450 bp, 13 predicted proteins | sample Munlansysbiofilm_FD_192503 | JGI IMG/M metagenome (GOLD analysis project Ga0265295, IMG submission 192503) | Leachate microbial communities from a municipal landfill in Southern Ontario, Canada - Methane capture system biofilm | ecosystem: Engineered > Solid waste > Landfill > Unclassified ... | reverse complement strand
TTTATACTATTTGGCTATTTTCAATAAGATTTATAGTTCCCTTAGGAGTAGGTATTGTGATGATAGAAAAACTTGGGTTTATTAAGTTTTAATTTCAACCCACGGACATTAGAAAAGGCAGAGCCGAAACTCTGCCTTTTCTATGCTAATACACTAGTTAATCACGCTAGTTTAGTAGCTTATGTTAACCAATGTAAAAATTATACCAAACAAAAATTACAATGTCAAGAACAAATAACAACAGATTTTATTTCAGTAAACTCTTCTATAGCAAACTGCGGGCCTTCCTTACCAATACCACTTAGCTTAACCCCACCATAAGGCTGTACATCAAATCTAAGTGTTGGGATGTCATTTATTACCACACCACCACAATCAGCCTCATCTATAAATCTTGTACTTAGTCTCAAATCATTTGTAAATATAGAATATTGCAATCCATAAGGGGAGTTATTGATTTTACTCATTGCTTCTTCATAGCTTTTGACTTTTATAAGGCTTACAATCGGAGCAAATGCCTCTTCACAAACTATATTCATCTCATCCGTTACTTCACTCATGATAGTTGGATAGAAAAGATTACCATCTATTTTATTCCCTGTTAGTGCTACTGCACCTTCATTTATTGCAGATTCTACCCATCCTTTTGCTCTAATTAGTGCATCTTCATTTATCAAAGGTCCTATAAAAGTATCACTCTCATAAGGGTCTCCAATACGAAGTTTGTTGGTTTCTTGTACCAAAAGTTTTGCAAACTCATCATAAACTGCATCTTGTACATATATTCTTTGTAAGCTTATACACACTTGACCACTATTATAAAATGCACCATAAGCACATTTTGAAGCAGCAAGTGCCAAATCACCACTTTTTTCTATAAATGTAGCTGCATTTCCACCTAGTTCTAGACTTACTTTTTTGATACCTGCATTTTGTGTGATGATTTTCCCCACAGGTACACTTCCCGTAAAGCTAAGAACTCTTGGTATATCACTATTTACCAAAGTACTTCCCACCTCTACATCACCATATACAAGGCTTAGAGCATCTTTGATGGCATAAGGGGAGTCGATAAAAAGCTTACATATTTTATATGCTGTCAAAGGAGCTTCAGGAGTGGGTTTGAGTACTACTGCATTTCCACTTATTAGGGCAGGGGCTATTTTGTGGATGATTAGATTTAGTGGGAAATTAAATGGAGTAATACACGCTACCACTCCCACAGGCACTCTTTTATAAAACGCAATAGTTTTTTTGCCACTAGAAGCTATATCTGTAGGAATAGTATGCCCACTAATACCTGCAATTACTTGAGTGGAGAGTTTGATAGTTTCAACTGCACGAGATACCTCAATACGGCTAAAATATATAGGCTTACCCACTTCATCGGTGATAGTTTTGGCTACATCTTCGAGATTTTCACTTAGTCTTGATGCCACATCTTCAAGCCAAGCAATTCTTTGAGAGAGTGTAGAGTTTTTACACACAATAGAAGCTTTTTGAGCTATTTGAAGTGCGTTTATTGTATCTTCTTTTGTACATTTTGGATATCTAGACACTACCATATTTGAGTATGGACTTACTCTATCATCCAGTACATCCCTAGATATTTCAGTACTTCCCATAAAAATATTTGCTATCACTTTCTACCCTTGTTTAAAGTTTTTTTCATTGTAACAAAAAAAATATAAAATAGCTATATACTTTTTAAGTTAAATCATATATAATAAATACTATAATAACATTTTATATTATCAAATAATGCCATAAAGGACTAAAATGAAAAAAATACTCAATTTAATACTACTTCTAAGTATATCTTTTGTAATAGGAGGATGTGAAAAAACAATAGATGTTGCAAAACTACCATCTCACAATATAGAACTATACAAACAAGATAGATATTGTATGGATTATCTAAAATTTGAATGTTTGCCAGAAAGCAAAGATAAAAGTTGGCAAAGTATAGAAGATAAAGATTTCTTGGAAATAGATAGTCAAACTCAAAGTAGATTGACTCATCTAGAACAAATTATGAAGATGAAATATGAAGAAAGGATAGAAGCAATGCAAAAATATGTTTTAAATAACAAAGATTATGAATTTTTAGAAGCAGTATTAATCCAAAACTTCTTTAATAAAAAAGAAGCAGAAATGGAAAAACAATACCCAGGCTTTTGGGGGAATACCCCAAGAAAAGTAAGACATAGATGGATGAGACTATGTGTTGCAAAAGCAAATAAGTATGGGTATGGAATAGCTACAACAGATACAGATGGAACTATAATCCCAGCTCATATAGTAGAAACTCAACAGTTTATAGAACTATGTGCCAGAATAGGGCTATACTTTGATAATGACCCAAAATGGCAATATATTGTTGATTTTATATCTTTACCTGAAAGTAGTATTAGAGGATATGCAGGTGCTGCCGTTGATTATATAGATTTTACGGTATACAATAAAGACTATAGTAGAGTTGGTGACAAATTAACTGATTGGTATCTTAAGGAAGCACTAGGACATCTTCCCTACCCAGATAGAAAAGTACCAAGATTAAATGACTAAGAACTAAAGGATAAACATGGCTTGTAAAGTATTACATATTGGTGTGTTTTTTGATGGAACAGGTAATAATAAAATAAATGATACTAAAACTAATAGCTTATCAAATATAGCAAAGCTAAGTGATATGTATAGAGATGATATGTGGACTAATTCTCAAGGCATAGAACACAAAAGTATAATGATATACAAAGAAGGTGTTGGCACAAGAAAAGATGAAAACTCGCTTGATTTAGCAAGTGGAGGTGGTGGAGCAAAGAGGATAAATGAAGCTTTGGATGAAGTTAAAAATATATTACTAAAACACGGTAAATATATGGAAAGATTTATAAATGTATTCGGCTTTAGTAGAGGTGCAGCAATGGCAAGGGATTTTGTGAATACTTTTTATAAAAAGAACAAAAAAGATTGGGGCTTCAAAAATGTAACAATAAACTTCGTAGGAATCTACGACACAGTAGGCTCATTCGGAAGAGCAGGTGATAATATAAACTACAAACCAATAGATACTTCAAAACATTCTGAAAACAATTTTACTCTCAAAGGTATGAGCAACAATGTAGATACAACTTCAAAGATATTTCATGATAGAGAAAGTGTAGATAAATATATACAACATATGCAAAACCAAGATTGGAAGATGCAAAGGGATGTAGAGGTAAGAAGAAGAAATAATCAAGAGTACTATATAGTATATTTATACAAAGAAAAAAAAGACTATGAAACTTATAATTTTCATCTAAGTAGTGAATCAGCAAATAAAATAGTACATATTACAGCAGACAATGAAGTAAGATACAATTTTCCATTAACTTCATCTATCAAAAATCCTCCACATGAAGAATATAGCTATATAGGAGTTCACTCTGATATTGGAGGTGGATATGAGCCTACAAAAAAAGAAACTCATAGTTTTACAATTAGAAGAAATATTATGACATATGAAGAAGCATATCGTATTAAACAAGAAGAACAATCAAAACTACATGACAAATGGTCTTTAGATATAGAAAATGATACACAATCCCCTATTAACTCATATATAGTACAAGGAAAATATACAAGAACAGTATGCAATACTTTAGCAAATATTACGCTACATAGAATGTATGAAATAGCTAAACAAAACAATGTACCATTTAAAGATGAAATCGATAAACATCCAATACATAAAGATTTATATAAATACAACCACTTAACAAAAACAAATCCATCAAGTGCCTTACTATGTGAGCATAAAGAACATATAAAACATAACTTCATACATCACTCAGCAGTAGATAGTGCAAATATAGATACAAGAAGAGACGCTCAAGATTTAGCAGAACATATAGTAGATTCTAATGATGCAAGATATGTAGATGAATACAACAAAGAAATATCACCTCAAATTGCAAGAAATAATCCAAAAGCAAGAGTTCAAAGAGCTGTGTTTGACAATGATAGTTCTAGGGCTGTTGTTGGGCTGATTGAAGTTTAAAAGAAGGAAAAAAATGAAAGTAGATTTAAAAAAAATAATAAACTCATTAGATATAAAAACAAAGCAAATACTTGAAAGTGGTGCTCATTATTGTATATCAAGAGGTGGTAGTGAGATAATAATAGAAGATTTATTGCATATAATGATGGAAGATAGTGCTAGTGTATTATCAAAGCTTATAGAACACTATGGTATCAAAAAAGAGATCATTATGACATCTCTTCAAAAAAGTACCAATATATCAAGAAGTGAGAGTAATAGTCCTGTTTTTTCTTCTTCTTTGATAAGTTGGCTTGAAGATACTTATTTGATGTCAAAAATCGAGCTTGAACAAAGCAACATCACACAAGAATCTTTGATAATTAATATGATGGAGAATATCTCTAAATATTCAAGAACATCTTATTATATGATATTTGAAAATATTGATTTGGAAGAGGCAAAAGAGCTAATACTTGGAAAATTAAAAGAAGATAGTAATATAGAAAACAAAACTCCAAATACGCCATCATCATCAGATAATAGTGATTTGGATAAATACACAACAGATATCACAAAACTTGCACTTGATGGGAAGATTGACCCAGTATTGTGTAGAGATGATGAGATCAAACAAGCTATTGATATACTTTTGAGAAGAAGAAAAAACAACCCTATTTTAGTAGGTGAAGCAGGAGTAGGCAAAACTGCTGTAGTGGAAGGGTTGGCACTAAAGATAATTCAGCAAGATGTGCCAATACAGCTATACAATGCAAAGGTTTTATCACTTGATTTGGGTGCGATGCAAGCAGGAGCTAGTGTAAAAGGTGAATTTGAGAGACGATTACAAAGTGTCATCAACTCTATCAAATCATCTATAGATTTTATTATTCTTTTTATAGATGAGGCACATACTTTGATAGGAGCTGGTGGTAATGAAGGAGGCGGAGACGCTGCAAACTTACTCAAACCTGCACTTGCTAGAGGAGAGCTTAGAACAATAGCAGCAACTACTTGGCTTGAGTATAGAAAATATTTTGAAAAAGACCCTGCCCTATCAAGAAGGTTTCAAAAAATAAATCTTTTAGAACCAAATATAGAAGATGGCATTACTATACTAAGAGGACTAGCAAAAAAATACGAAGATGTACACAATGTATATATCGAAGACTCAGCTCTTCAAGCTTCCGTAAAACTATCAGCTAGATATATTGCAAGTAGGCAATTGCCAGATAAAGCAATAGATGTACTAGATACTGCTTGTGCAAATGTGAAAATAAGTCAAACGAATAAGCCTTTTGTATTGCAAAAATTAACAAATGAAAAAATTAAAATAGAACAAGAAATGGAGTCATTACAAAGAGATCAAGATAATGGAATCAAAGACTATTCAAAACAAATAAAAAATTTATCCAATGAACTTAAAGGAGTTGTAACAAAACTTAATAAAATATCTAAAGAATACGAAAAACAAAAACAATTGGTTGAGAGTATATCAAACCTCAAAAAAGAAGGAAAAAAAGAATTCGCGCTTAAGGAGTATGAAAAACTAAAACATCTTCAAAAAGAAGCATCTCATATTCATATCAATGTCACGGGGGAACAAATAGCCCATGTAGTGTCATCTTGGACGGGAATACCTCTTGGGAATATGGTAAAAGAACAATCAAAAAATGTACTTTCTTTTTCTGATGAAATAAAAGCTAGAGTTATAGGTCAAGATGGGGCAATAGAATATATTAGTACATTTTTACAAATCTCATCAGCTGGGCTTAAAAATGAAAATGCACCTACAGGGGTGTTTTTGCTAGTTGGCCCTAGTGGTGTAGGTAAAACAGAAACAGCAAAAGCTATTACTGATTTATTATATGGTGGTGAACAGTTTTTGACAACTATAAATATGACAGAGTTTCAAGAAAAACACTCAATTTCAAGACTTATAGGATCACCTCCTGGATATGTAGGTTATGGTGATGGTGGGCAACTAACAGATCCTGTTAGAATCAAGCCATACTCAGTAGTACTACTAGATGAAATAGAAAAAGCACATCCAGATATACTAAATCTTTTTTATCAAATATTTGATAAAGGAAGTGTAAATGATGGTGAAGGAAGGACGATTGACTTTAAAAATACGATTATCTTGCTCACTTCAAATCTTGCAACACAAGAAATCACAACAATATGTGAACAATATGATAATGTTGATATAGAACCTTTAACCGAAACTATTATACCAATTTTGGGACAAAGTTTAGCACCTGCTTTGCTTGGTAGGATGAATGTCATACCATACAAAAATCTAAGCGATGAATCTTTGATAAAAATAGTAGAACTCAAATTACAAAGAATCAAAAAGCAATTACACCAAAAAGAAATAGCTTTCAAATATGACAAACACCTACTTGAACATATAGTTGCACTGAGTAATGCAACAGATACTGGGGCTAGAAATATTGAGCTAATAATAAATACTACTTTAATGCCAAAATTATCAAAAACAATTCTTGATTATAGCATTGAAGATAAAAATCTAAAAAGTATATCAATTAAAATTGACAAAAATAAACAAATTAAAATTCAAGGAGAATAATACAATGAAAAAATATCTTATTTTAGTGGTAGTAATAGCTAGTTTTGCTTTTATAAGTGGATGTTCAATACAAAATAGTCAATACAAATTGCTTTACGAAGCACAACCACAAAAAGAAAAAATAAAGTAAGGAGAATATTAATGGAACTAATATTAGACATTGTCAAAAGTGGTAAGATAAGACCAAAATATAAAAGTTTAAAATTCAATTGTTGTGATGGCACAATAGGTAGAGCTGATAATACAACCTACAAATTAACCGATGCAAATAACTATATTTCGTCAAATCATCTTCATATTGAATATAAATATGGCAAGTATTATATTCGTGATGAAAGTACAAATGGAACATATTTGAAAAACCCATATAAAAAACTCAACAAAGGAATAGCTCACCTAATCAGTGCATCTGAGGTATATATTATTGGTGACCATGAACTACAAGCTCGTTTTAGTGATGATGAGTACAATGATGAATATATAGTTCATAGCAATACAATTGTTGAAGAGCCTAATAATTCTTTATCGATTAATGAACTTATTCCTGATGATGACTTTTTGATGGGTGATGAAAATATCATAAAAGAGCAAAAAGAAGAAAAACATCAAATAGATAGTGTATTGGATTTGGTTGAAACAAAAGATGATATTATTGATGAACATATTGAAGAAGATTTATTTTATACTAGCCCATTACATAACACTTTCAATCAAAATATTGACATACCAATATACACCAAACAACAACCAAGAAAAATAAAAACACCTCAATATAACAATGATAGTGAACTCATAGCAAGTATCCAAATATTAGAACAAAATCTTGGAATAGAAATTATAAACTTACCAAAAGATAAACGAGATAAGATTTTAGAAGACCTTGCATCAATAGTCAAACTATCATTAGATGGATTAAATCATGCACTACAAATTCAAGATAGTATCAAACAAAACTTAAACTTATCGTCACACAGGACATCTTCGATTCAGAACAATCCTATCAAGCTCGTACAATCTGCGACACAATTACTTCAAGACCAACAAATTGGACAAAAACTTGGGATGATTGATTTACCAAATGCTGTCATCAAATCTTTTCAAGAACTAAATACTCACTCCATAGCATTGCATAGTGCTTCAAAGAATATTATGGAAATTGCATTAAAACAATTTGTACCTAAACAATTAGAAGAAAAGATTGAATCAAATGGATATATAAAATACAATTTCTTACCAAAAAAATATCTAATGTGGGATGGATATTGTGCAATGTTTGACAGGCTAAATACTGATGACTCGGCTGGCTTGAATATATTGCAAAAGAATTTCACAAAAGAGTATGAAAATATCTCTTTTTCACTAAATTTAACAACAAAAGATACAAAAAACAATTAAAGGATATAAAATGTCAAATCTCAAAAATATATTTCAAGTATTAGTATTAGCACTTATTATAGTTATATTTAATGGGTGTTTTCAACAACAAACAAGATTAGAAATGGTTATCAAAACTGGACCTTCTCTAAACAAAGGATATGGAGAAGATTTAGCTCCACTTATGATTGATTTTTATGAGCTAAAAGATGCTGATAGATTTTCAAAACTTGACTACTGGAGCATTACTGATGATGGACAAAAACAATTAAATAATGCCTTAGTTTCACAAGCTAAACATATATTCTTGCCAAATGAAAAACATACATACAAAATACTATTCAATGATGATAGTAAGGTATTGGGGCTTGTTTTAAACTTCAAGAATGCTGATGCAACTTCAAATTGGAAATATATAAGAAATTTGAAACAAAATTCACACAATTACATTGAATTATTCGTTGACAATAATAAAATTGAGGAAATTAAATAATGGTAAATCAAATAGTATGGAGAGAAGGTCTATTTTTGAGACCACAACATTTTCAACAAAATGATAGATTTATCGAATACCAATTAAACAAAAGAACAATTGATAATTCTTTAAATAATTTTGGTTTTTATGATATTGAGATAGATAAACAATTTTTAAACTCTGGTACTTTTTTGATAAATAGAGCTCATGGGATTATGCCTGATGGCACTTTTTTTGATATAAGCATAACAGATTTTAATTTAGCAATTAATCTTGAAGCAACTGATTCTGGTAAAATGATATATTTAGTTTTGCCAAGAGCAATAGGATATGTTGATTTAGTTACTATTGATGAAAACAAATCCAAACCAACACGGATGATTGCAAAAAGAGAATTAGAAGTTCCCAATATCAATGTAGGTGAAAATACATCTGTAGAATTTTTGGTTGCACAATATAATTTTCTTCTTTTAAAAGAAGAAGATTTGAATGATGGATATTTAAAACTACCAGTTGCTAGAATTGGCAATGTCTCTGCTTCAAATATGATTTCATTAGATAATGAATTTATGACTACTTATATACATATTGGGAGTTCTTCTTATTTGATGGCACAAGCAAAAGAGATACTTAGTATTATTGAATTTAGAATTGATAAACTATCACAAAAACTAAGTGAAATTTCAATACAAGTTGCCCAATTGGGTGATTATTTATTGCTACAACTTTTGAACAAATTTCAAAGTAAACTATACTTTTATACTACACAGTACAAAATACATCCTCAAATTCTACATTTGGAACTTAGCACTTTGGCATCAGAATTGTCTGTGTTTATGAAAAAAGAAAAAAAGTTAAATCATAGATTTTTTTATGATCATTTAGCCCAAAAAAATAGCTTTCATGAACTCATTTTGGAACTTAAAGATATGCTAAGTATGGTATTAGAGCAAAATAGCATAAAACTAGATGTAGAACAAAGAAAATATGGTATATATGTGGCAAAAATTGAGGATAAGTCATTGATAACAAGTGGCTCTTTTGTATTTACAGTGTCAGCTGATATAGCACAAGACAAACTTAAAAAGATTTTATTAGACAATCTTAAAATTGGAACAATTGAAACAATAAGAGATTTGGTCAACTATCATCTCGCAGGATATAAAATCAAAGCTCTCCCCACTTCACCACAACAAATACCATATAGAGTTAATAATCTATATTTTCAAATTGAGTTTAAGTCTGAGGACAAAATAAATTTGAATAAATCTGGAGGCTTGGCATTTCATCTAGCATCTGAAATAGAAAATATTACTTATGATTTATGGGTGATTAAAGATACAGAACAAAGAAAGCGAGGTTAATATGGATAATAAAACAGTACTAGTTCCCTTGTCTCAGGGAGAAAACAAACTTACTAATTTTTCTTCAAACAATAGTTTGTTAAATCAACAAAGTAGTTTATCCCAACAATATCAAAAACAATTTTTTAAAAGCCTAAATACTAATGACTCAATATATAGCCAAAATGCTTTAGTAGTTTTTGCAAAACCTATATTCAAGAAAATTGATATATTATTGAAAACATATAGTATATCAAATATACATGAAATACATGATGAGCTTGTAGATTTGATTGATCAATTTACAATAAAAGCAGAAAGCAATAAAATAATAAATTCACAAGTATATATAGCTAGATATCTATTATGTACATTTTTAGATGAATTAATAAGCACAACATTTTGGGGGAAAAATCAAGAATGGTCACACAATAGCTTGCTGGTTTATTATTATAAAGAAACTTATGGTGGAGAAAAGTTTTTTCAATTATTAAATAAACTGCTTGTTGCTCCTGCTGAAAATATTAATTTATTAGAATTTATGTATATTTGTATATCACTAGGTTTTGAGGGTAAATATAGGATTCAAGCCAAAGGTAAAATGGAGCTTGATATGATTAGAGAAAATCTTTATAAACAAATCAAAATAACTTCATTGAAGAACAATACAAAATTCTACACTCAGAGAAATAGTACATATCATCAAGAAAACTTCTTTTATAAAGCTTCATATTGGCTGATTTCAGGTATTTCAACACTATGTTTGGTTTTATTATATTCTATATTTAGTTTAGCTCTCAATTATGATGAAGAAAACTTATATACCAATATAGAAAAAGAAAGAATTAGACTTGAAGTTGGACAAGCAAGATTGACTATGGCACCACAAGAAGTTTTAACGCTAAATACAAAGGATACAGATGAAACAAAAAATTCTAAAATTATTAAGTAAAGAATTTTTACTTAATCCAATATTTATTACATTTTTAGTATCTATTATAATTTCACTTATAGTCATTTTTGTTGGACAAAATATATATTCTAGTTTAGAATCTTTATCTTTGAGACTACTAGTGAGCTTTGTCATTTTGAGCTGTAGTGTAATTATTGTTTTACTTATAAAACTTTATTCCAACAGCCATAAAGATTTAGATACACAAAAAGTAGAAATTGAAAATAAAAAACGACAAAAAGAGGTTGCTCAAAGTATTGAAAAAATAGGTAAAGATATCAAAAATAGATTTTTACAGGCTCTAAAAATTATCAAAAACTCTAGTGTCTATAACAAAAAGTCTGATGCTAATTATGAATTACCTTGGTATTTAATAATGGGTCAAGAAAGAGAAGGCAAAACATCTTTGATTGAATACTCTGGTCTTGATTTTCCTTTGAATATAAATTACCAAAATAAACAGCTTGAAGAAACTAGTGATACAAAAACTTTTGAGTGGTATTTCAGTGAAAATGCAATTTTTATAGATACTCCTGGTAAATACTTAAATCCCAAATCAGAGAGTATTGACGAAGGAGTATGGCAATTTTTTCTCAAGCTTTTCAAACAAAAAAGATGGAAAAGACCAATAAATGGGGTTATTCTAACAATAAGCATTGATACATTATTGGCTAAAACAGATCAAGAAATAGAAACATATGCGAAAGAACTACGAGAGCGTTTTGATCAAATTTCAGAAACTTTTATGTCAAATATACCAATATATCTTTTCATAACGCATTCTGATAAAATAGAAGGATTTTTGGAATATTTTGATTCTATAGAAGAAGATGAAAAAGATGAGGTATTGGGATTTACTTTTGATTCAACAACGAAAATATCTTTAGAACAGCTAGATATTGAATTCGAAGAGTTATTAAAGCGTATTGATGCATCAGTAATCGATAAAATACATCTACAATGGGATAATGATCATAGAACAAAAATATTATTATTTTGTGATGAGTTAAATGGTGTATTTATAAAACTAAAGAAATTTATTGAAGTTGGGTTTGCACAAACAAGATATCGTACACCATTACTTCTCAGAGGCTTATACTTTACTACAGTACCTCAATATTTGCTACCAGTTTATCAAGAAAATGTATTAGAAAATCCAATATCTTCGAATAAAGGAGTTCGTGGTTGGTTTACAAAGAAAGTTTTGGAAGAAATAGTATTTGTTGAGTCAAATCTTATCAAAATGGACAGCAGACATAAATCAAAAGAAAAAAGAAGAGAAGTTTTTGCAATTGCATCCTCAGTATTTATTGTTTTACTAGCTATTGGATTTTGGTTATTTGACTATATAGAACACAAAAATACTATTTCCAAAATTACAAACGAACTAGTTGAATTTTCAAACTATTATAACAATACTTCAAATCTATATGATTTTGATGAAAAGTTAGCATTACTTAATAAATTAGATAAAGTAAAAGAAATAGATACACTTGATGCACAAAAGTTTTGGAAACTTAGTTTTTATAAAACAAAAGAACGCCAAAATAGATTAGATAAGCTTTATCATACAACCGTTGAACAGTTTTTACTAAATGATATTAAAAAAATCCTAGAAAACAACACCATGAGTAATCTAAACAATTATGATATAACATGGGAAAATCTAAAAGCATACATTATGCTTGATAAAAAAGATGCTAGGGAAAATGACTTTTTAATATCTTGGATAAACGATATTGTGGATAAGAATACACTTTACAATGAACAACAAAAAAAACAAATTCAAAAACATTGGTCAAATTTAGTTACTTTTGGATTTTCTCAAACCCAACTAAATGATACAATTGTCTCTAAAGCTAGAAACAAATTATCAGAATTTGGTCAAGAACTTATATTGTACAAACAACTAAAAGATAAAATTCTATCAGAAGAATTAAAAGATTTTCAGTTTTCAAATATACTTACTACTCAAAATAAAGTTTTTGCTGGTACAGATTATATAATACCTAGCTTCTATACAAAAGTAGGATACTATAAGGTAATGTCGGTTAATTCAAAAACAATATTGAGCCAACTTAAAAATTACTCTTGGGTTTTGGGTGAAGTAAATAATTTTACACAAGAAGAGATTAACGAAATATACCAAAAAATGCAAATGTTGTATTTTGAAGAATACAAAGCATCATGGATGAATGCACTAAACAATCTTTTTATTGCTGATGTAAAAAATGAAGATCAAATTGAAGAACAATTCAAACTATTTGTCTCAACTAATTCACCAGTAATTCAAATACTTCAAGCTCTAAGGGAAAATACTCTAATTTACTCGGATAGCGAATTAATGCTTTTAAGTTCAAAAAAAGAAAATATTTCTATAGAAAAAGACTTAAGTATAGAGGCAAAAGGGACAAAATATTTAAGAGATAGTTTCGATATATTTCACCAACTATTATCTGATGATGGACAACCAAGTACTATTTTATCGAATGAAATAAAAAAATTAGAAACTGTATCTTTGCAAACTCTAGCATTAGGTAGTTCTGGTTCAGGGGCTGATGCTTTAAATAGTATAAAATCAAGAGTTTCAGGAAATACTGACCCCATATCTGTCTCTCTAAGTCCATTGCCTCAACCAGTGAGTCAGTGGTTTGTTAAGTCATTACATAATAACTGGAAAAAAGTTATGACACAGGCTAAATCACAGATAAACGAACAATATGTAAGTAAAGTTTATTCTTTCTATTTGGATAAATTGGCAAATAAATATCCACTTAACAACAAATCAATAATTGAAGTATCAATAACAGATTTTGAAGAATTCTTCAGAAAAAATGGAATTTTAGATAAATTTTATGAAGAATACTTATCATATTTTGTCAAGATTAATCCTAGAACAAACGCATATGAATTAAGAAAAATAGATGGCGTTACATTGCCAATAGATGAACAAATAGTACAAGCTGTTATTATAGGTCAAGATATTAGAAAAAGATTTTTTACAGGTTCTAGAGATAAACTACATAGCGTATTTTTTATAAAACCTCATTTTCTAAGTAAAAACTATTCAGCAATGTCATTAAATTACGATAAAGATACTCTATTATATGAACATGGTCCAATAAGAACAAAAAAACTAATTTGGCCAATAAACAGTGGAAATATTGACTCAATTTTTAGTGTATCAAATATCAATCAAGTACAAGAAATATCTGTCAAAAATGATGGCGATTGGTCTTTGTTTAGGCTATTTAATGATTTTAAAGTTATTGACAATGGCACTAACTCTATTATTGTTGAATATTCTAAAAACAATAATAAGGCATCATTTCAAATTGATGGTTCAGCAGTAAAAGGATTTGACACAAATAATCCAATGAGAAAATTTAGATTAAAAGAAAGAATATAACAATGTATTCTAGCTATTATATAACCCACCCTGGAAAAACCAGACTAAACAATGAAGATTCATATTTCATCAATGATATTGATGGATTATGGATTGTTTGTGATGGAATGGGTGGGCATCAAGAAGGTAATTTTGCAAGTAGACTTGTAACTGATATTTTTGAATATATGAAATTTTCAGATAATTTTGAAGAAAACTTAGAATCAATAGTTTCACAAATTTACAATATTCATATGTTATTAAAAAAGAAAGCACAAAAAACTGGTAAAAATTCAGTAGTGGGGACAACAATAGTATTACTTCATATAATAGGTTCAAAAGGTCTCATTATTCATGCTGGGGATAGTAGATGTTATCATTTAAGAAATAATGAATTAACTATATTAACCCAAGACCATGCAAAAAACATTACAACCGAAAATGGCACCAGAAAAGTTTTGATTAATGCACTATCTGCCCCTGGTGAATTATCTATTGAAATTAATAAAATTGATGTGAAAAAAAATGATATTTTTTTCTTATGTAGTGATGGTATATATGAAACTCTTTCTATTAATTTTATAAAAAATTCTTTAGAAGAGATTAATTTACAAAACGGGCTAGATAGAATTACTGAAAAAATTTTATCTGGTAGTGCTACTGACAATCTTACTGCTATTATAGTAAAGATTTAAAATGCAAATTCATATATTTCAAACAATAATACAAAGACTTTACAATGTACAATAATTTTCGTTTAAATAATAGATATACTATAAATAAACAAATTGGTAGTGGCGGACTGAGCATAGTCTTTGATGCATATGACGATTATTCAAGACATTATAAAGATTTTAGAAAATTGGCTATAAAGATTCCATATGCAAATCTTTTAAACAATCAAGATATCGATGCATTTTTATATGCAGAATACTCAAGTTTAATATCATTATCACATCACAATATTGTAAAAGCTATTGATTTTGGTGTAGATAAATCTACAAATATACCTTATATTGTTTTAGAATTTTTAGATGGTGAATTACTTAGCCAAAAGCCATCTTATGAACTTAGTCAAATCCAAAAAAGATTTTTGACAAAACGCTTATTTGATGCAATAGATTATATCCATTCTCTAAGTATAATTCATGCAGATATAAATCCAACTAATATAATGTGTCTCAAAAATGGTGATTTTAAACTATTTGATTTTGGTATATCAATTAATCACTCACAGATAAAAAGTTTTGAAATAGATTATGCTAAAGTCAAAGCATACAATCCACTATATGCTGCACCAGAAGTAATATTAGGACAAAAACCAAATAAAAAAAGTGACATATTTTCATTAGCAGTAGTTTTATATGAAATGTATATTGGTACATTACCATATAAAAATAGTTCTATAGAATTAGAAAAAAATAGCATTTCTTTATTCCAATTATTAGAAATTCCATTTGGTCTTAGATATTGGATTTATAATGCTTTAAAATATAATCCACAAAAAAGAACACTTTTTTTGCCAAATTTACAAAAAAACTTTTAATTTTATTAAAATTTAAACTATAATTAATTTTATTATTATATAATTACATGTTATTTTATTTTAAAAGGAGACTAAACATGAATAATCCAGTATTTATGTCAATTAAAGGAAGCACGCAAGGGCTTATCACAGAAGGTGCTTTTACACCAGAATCTGTAGGAAACAGTTATCAAGAAGGTCATGAAAATGAAACATTAGTTAGAGCATTCTCTCACAATATCAAAATACCAAGAGATGCTAATTCTGGTCAACCATCAGGTCAAAGATCACATCAACCATTTGTTGTATCAAAACTATTTGATAAAAGCTCACCATTAATTTATAATGCATTAACTAAAGGTGAAACATTGACTGAAGTTGAACTTAAATGGTATAGAACAAGTTATGCAGGTAAACCTGAACATTATTTTACTACTATTTTAGAAGACGCAGTAATTGTAGATGTACAAGCAACTATGGAACCTGAAGTTGGAGCATCACTTTCTGATGTTGCACCAATGGAGCAAGTTTCTTTTGCATATAGAAAAATATCATGGAGACATGAGACAGCTAGTACTTCAGGTGAAGATGATTGGAGAATTGGCGTAGGCAAACAAGCTTAACCTTTACATAAAATTAAAGAAGAATTATCTTCTTTAATTTTTTCTTTTTTTTAAATCCCACATAAAAATAAACTTCATATATCTTTAACCATCAATAAGCTATAATATTGCTAATTTTAATTATATTTTAAAGGATTATAAATGGCTAGAAAT
>Ga0265295_1005339_pt1 | contig 16462 bp, 15 predicted proteins | sample Munlansysbiofilm_FD_192503 | JGI IMG/M metagenome (GOLD analysis project Ga0265295, IMG submission 192503) | Leachate microbial communities from a municipal landfill in Southern Ontario, Canada - Methane capture system biofilm | ecosystem: Engineered > Solid waste > Landfill > Unclassified ... | reverse complement strand
ATAAATCCGGACGCGATCTCTCGTAACGCTATTTACGGACAAGCTCTAAGTCATCCGGTTGAAACATCCGCCTCCACGGCGTAGCGTTTGATCTTGCGGGTGGTGGTTTTGGGGAATTCGTCCTCTCGCAGGGTGAATTTCTTCACCCTCTTCTAATCGGCCAGGCCCTTTCCGGCGGTGAGCACCTCCCGCCGGATGATCTCCTCCACTTCCGGCTGGGAGAGGGGGCCCCGGTTCCTGGCCCGTTTCAGATTGTCCAAGGCGTCCTGGCAGGGGAAGATGATGGCGTGCACCTCCTCGGAGACGGCGTCTATCTTGTGGCCGTACACCATTGTCTCGGCTATCAGGGGGCTTTTCAGGAGTTCAGTTTCCACCTCTTCAGGGTATACGTTCTTGCCGTTGGGAGTGACAATCAGGTTTTTTACCCTGCCGCGGATGAACAGGAACCCTTCTCTGTCCAGCTTTCCCAGGTCGCCGGTGCGGTACCAGCCTCCCGCGAGGGCCTCTTCCGTGGCTTCGGGATTCCTGTAGTATCCCTGCATGACATTGGGTCCGCGCACCAGGATCTCGCCAACGCCATCCTCGTTGGGCCGGTTTATGCGTACCTCTATCCCCACCATTACAGGGCCGACCGAGCCGAGGCGGGTCCTGCCGGGGTATTCCGCCGAGATTACCGGTGAGGTTTCGGTAACGCCGTATCCCTGATAGATGTCGAATCCCATTTTTATCAACCCGCGCGTTATGGCCGGGTCAAGGGCCGCTCCGCCGCTGATGAACATTGTCCCACCGGCGAAATTGGAGCGGATGCCGGCTACCACAAGCCGGCGCGCCAGGGGTAGGGAGAAGAGGAGACTGGAAACCGTCTTCGACCTGATGTTTTTCAGGATACGGTCGTGGAACATGCGGTACACAGCAGGGACGGCGGTGAAGAAGGTCGGGCGTACCTCGGCCAGGTTTTCCCCCAGCTTTTTCAGGGATTCCGCGAAGGAAACCGTGCCTTGGACCGACAGGGGGAGGAGGAGGCCGCACACCTGCTCGAAGGCATGGTTGATGGGAAGGAACGACAGCGTATGCATGGTGTCGTCCACCTGGAAATGGGTTGCGGCGGCGCGGATGTTGGAGACTATATTGCCGTGACTCAGCACCGCGCCCTTGGATCGTCCGGTGGTGCCGGAGGTGTACAGGATCAGGGCGGGGTCGCCGGGGGTATGGACAGGCGGAGCGAGTTCCTCTTCGCTGGAGAACTCCGACAGGCGCACAATGCGCACGGTTCTGGAGGCCTGTTTTTTGTTGGCGCGGTTGGGGGAAACCGGGTTTTCCGGTTTTCCGGCGGCCTGGAGTTCCGCCTTTTCCCCCAGATGGGAGGATATCCTGGATGCAACGGAGCGCAACCGGTCACGCAACCCGGGCGGTAACGAAAGGTCGTCCGGCAGTTCCTTGATGATATCATTGACTTCACCAAGAATCATGAACTCCGGCGGAAGATGGGATTCTTTCCTGAAGGGATCGTCGAAAAGGACGATGTGCTCCAGGCTGGTCAGGTCGTTGTCCTTTTCCAGGAGGCGCTCCAGGAAGGCTGAGTCGATGAAGAGTATCCGGGTCTCGCTGTCCGCCAGGATGTGGCGGACTTCGGCGCCCTTCAGCTCCTTGTCTATGGGAACGACAATACCCCCTGTCCGCAAAATCCCGAAATAGGAGGCAACCCACCAGGGGGAAGACGGCCCTATGATTGCGGCCCGGTCTCCGGCTCCGAACCCGGCGGCGGCAAGACCCGCGGCGATATTATCTGCTTTGGCATGGAGTTCTCGGTAGGAGATTTCACGCCAGGCGCCCGCTTCCTTGTAGCGGATGGCCGTTTTCATGGGCGCCGCCGCAAGGCTGTTCCTCAACAGGTCATCGATGGTTGTCATGTCGCTCTCTCAATCAGGTTAATGAAAGCATGGTTGATTGTTATTGGGAAACGAGGAAAGCATAGTAACCCAAGACTCTCCGGCACGCATCTGTTTTTTCCTTATTCCATGTGTCTAAAAGGTTTTTCTTACCCTTGAAGCCCATTCTCTTTCCTTTCTCTTGCTGAAATGCATGTATAATGATGTTTCCGGCAGCCTGCATACCTTCTCAGGAAGATCGCCATGAAAGCCTGTATGGTTCGTGAAAAACTCAGTCCTGCTTTACTGATATTGGGTGAGAATACAGGGCCTCATTAAGGATCCGGCGATTCAGAGGGATATTTGCATGAAATCCGTTTTCGCTGTAGATGACAATGGTCAGGGGATGGAAGATGTCCGCGCTTTTCTGCGTGAACGCGGTTAACAAGTGACCGAGTACAGCCAGGAGCACTGCGAAGATCTGCGTTTCATAAGGTTCGCGGTCGATTGCGCCTCCATACAGGTGTTCCGGCTGAACCGTGAGCAGAGAATTCTATATGTCAATGACTCTGCCTGCAGCGCTCTGGGCTATACGCGCGAGGAGTTGGCGCGCATGTCGGTCTGCGACATCGATCTGGGTTATGACGGATTGCATGAACCTGAACGGTCCGGGATATGGAACAGGTTTCGGGAAACGGGGCATGGCAGACTCGAGACCAGTCACCGCGCCAGGAACGGCCGTGTCTATCCGGTGGAAGTCCAGTGCAATTTCCTGGAATTCGAAGGGAGAGAGTACTGAGAGGCGCCGGGCGGAAAGGAGATGGTTCTGCTGGTCGAAGACGACGACCTGGTGAGAGAACTGAACCGCACGATCCTGGAGGACGCGGGGTACAGGGTGATAGAGACGTCGGACGGGAGGGAGGCACTGGAAACCTTCATGAAAAGATGTGAAGAAGTCGATATTCTCGTCACTAACGTCATCATGCCGAATATGGGTGGGGAAACCCTTTATGGCGAGATTGTAAAAATCAGACCCGACATGAAGGCTCTTTTCATGAGCGGGTACGCAACGGATACCCTTGATGCAAGGGGCGTCCTGGACGACGAATGCAACTTCATGCCCAAGCCTGTCATGCCTTCGGAGTTTCTCGGAAGGTTGAGGGAGGTTCTTGACCGGACCTGACACTCCCGGCGCCGGGGAAAAGGCCTCGGCTTCAGCGCTGAGGCTTGCTTTATCGTGCGTTATGGTACACTTGAACGTGCGCTGATTGGAAGCTCCACCATCAAAAGGAGGACGGTATGGAGGAAAGAAAGGGAATCATCACGTTTCAAGGCAATCCCCTGACCCTGGTGGGTCCGGAACTGAGGGCTGGAGGCAAGGCCCCGGATTTCCGGGTGGTGAACAACGGACTGGCCCCGGTCACCCTGGCTGATTACAAGGGAAAGATAAAGGTGCTGAGCGCGGTTCCGTCACTGGATACGCCCGTGTGTGATACTGAGACCCGCAGGTTCAACAAAGAGGCGGCCGCGCTTCCGGACAAGGTGACGGTGCTCACCATCAGCATGGACCTCCCCTTTGCCCAGGCCCGCTGGTGTGGCGCGGCGGGCATTGATCGCGTCACCACGCTTTCCGATTACCAGGAGCGCTCATTCGCTACCGGTTACGGCGTCCTGATAGGAGAGCTGAAACTGCTTGCCAGGGCGATCTTCGTGCTGGACGAAGAGGACATAATCCGCTATATACAGATTGTCCCGGAAATCACCACGGAACCGGACTATGACGCCGTGCTCTCGGCGGTAAACGGGCTTTTGTAAGGCAGGGTGGAAGCCGAACGGTGAAGTGTGAAGGGAAGAGAGTCAGGATCCCGAAGTATGGGAAAGCATAATTCCTCTGGACGCCCCCGACTTTAGGGGGAGTCTCAATGGGGGCGTCCAGGGGAATATGCGGGCCCGGCCAGCGGCTGCAGACCGCAGGCCGGGTTTTTTTGTGCCCGTTAGGACGGGTGATACGTGGACAGCTCTTTCTGGAAGGACCAGTAGTAGACCGCGCCGATAAAGAAGAATCCGCCGACGATATTACCCAGCGTGGCGGGGATCAGGTTCCACTGGATGAACTGCGCCCATGTAACGTTGGCGCCCAGCATGATGCCGGCCGGGATGAAATACATGTTGGCGACACAGTGCTCCATGCCCAGGGCGACGAATGCCATGATGGGGAACCAGATGCCGAAAAACTTGCCAATCATGTTCTTTGATGAAAAGCCGAGCAGCAGCGCCACATTGACCAGCAGGTTGCAGGCTATGGCCTTCAGGAAGCAGGACCAGAGGCCCCAGGCGCCGTTAGCGATGTACGGGAGGGTCTTCGCTTCCGCAACGGCGATGGCGCTCTTTCCGAAAATGGTCATTTCCAATCCGCCGCCTTTGACAAACGGGCCATACACCATGATGTACGCCCAGAAAAGGGAGCCTACGAAGTTTCCGATATAGACCCAGAACCAGGCATTAATCACCTTGTTCCAGGTGGTTTTTTTCTGCCAGACCGCCATGGGGATCAGCATGGTGTCGCCGGTAAAGAGCGACATGCCTGTCAGCACGATCGCAATAAGGCCGATGGGGAAGACCGCCCCCCCGATAAGGGACTTGAATCCGGGGCCCATGAATTTGTCCAGGCCCGTGCCGCATACGGTGCAGAGCGCTGCGCCGACCGCGATAAAAAGTCCCGCCATGAAACTTCGCACCAGCCAGTTGGGAACACCCAGATTGGCCTTGTACATCCCCGCATTGCCACACGCTTCTACGACGTCTACCGGTTTCTGCGCCATTTCTTCCTCCGTCTTCGATTGATAGAGACTTCAAAAATTTTAGACATAGTAAAAAAGACAAAGTGGCATGTCAAGTATAATATCGTTCTATTGGCTGGAAAAGGACGAGTGTTAATGAGATAAAAAATGGCCCGTGACAAAAGTTAGCTTAAACGCTCATATTTTCGAAAGTTTAGCACATGAGGTGGTGAAAAATTTATTAAACAGTATAATATTATAATTAAAATACATATAAAATGAAAAATACCTTTTCCAAATTGTTTACTCTTGATAAATATATCGGGATGTGAAAAAGAGGCGGTTATTCGGGCGCTTATCTCTCGCGGGGCAAGATACCTGCCTGGCGGGATATGGTAAGGGCGAGGGTGAGCCGTATGCGGGGCGGACTTTCGAATTGCGCCGATTTCCATTGAACGTGAACGAAAGCACGGCTTTGATTGCATCATTCCGTTATACCTGAAAAAGGCAAGCGGAGAGGTAATCTGTTCAGCATTGTTGCGCTGTCGACAAAAACTTGCTTCCCCTCCCTTGACTGGAAGGGATTGAGGATTGTGTGCCGCCGAAACCTGGGTCAGACATGGAAAAGTTACTCGGAGAGAACTAATGGATGCCTTCAACCGCCGAATCCAGGTTAAAGTGGAAACCTGTTTTACCATTCTTCCTGGTCCGGGTATTCTTCCCGGTATATCCCGGCTATCAGCCTTATCTTGTCCCCCTTGTTGCTCCGGCCGAGGGATGCGTCGGCGTCCGCCCGGCACACCATCAACAGTAGCGGAAACAGTGGGTGTTCCATGACCTTGCGCTGGTTGCGTGTGGGCCGGGCAGGGCCGTTGAGGTTCCAGGTGAAGTGGAACAGGTGGCGTTTCACAAGCCAGGCCACGTCGGCGGCCAGTTCCGGCAGGCCCAACCTCTCCACGACCGCCGGGACCATCTCCGCTCCGACCTGGGCATGCCCGGTTGATCGCCATCTCCCTTCCGTGAAGACCGTTGTGACGGATTTGCCGATGTCGTGCAGGAGCGCTGCCCAGAAAACCCGCTGGTCCGCGTCATCCTCAACCGCTTCCATGGCAAGAATGGTGTGGACGTAGGCGTCTCCTTCACCGTGATATTCCGGAGGCTGCTCAACGCCGCGCAGAGCCGACACCTCCGGAAGCCGTTCGTCAAAGCTTCCCTCCCTGATCCATTCTCTGACCATTTCCCTGCATTCCATCGTTTTCAAGATGTTCACCTCCAGCGGCGGCGGTATCCGGCGGTTTATATGTCGCTGGATTGAGCGGTTTTATCCTTTTTCATTGGTAAAGAAAAGGAAAAGATTCCCTTTACAGGGCGGCGGGCGGTGTTAACCTTCAGAAAGACACAATCATCTTCATCGGAAGGAGGACGCCATGCACTACGGAGAAGACAGGGTTTACAAGAAGGTCGAAGTGATCGGGGTCTCCAGGAAGGGGATCGAGGAAGCCATCCAGGCCGCCCTTGCCAAGGCCCACCAGACGCTGGAGCGGGTTTCCTGGTTCGAGGTGGAGGAGATCCGCGGCCATGTGGGTGATGACGGTATGGTCAGCGAGTATCAGGTGGTTCTGAAGGTCTGCTTCGCATTGAAGTAGGGGCGGCCCGGTGTGGCCGCCCTCGGCCTGGTTCCGGATTCGGCGGTTGAAGACATCCCCGGCTCGGCAGGGATGACGGCAACCGCCGTTTTAGTTACACCGACCTGAATCTGCTGGCCGTGAAAGGTTTCTTCTTTTCCATGAGGACACCGTGGTCTACGTTGGCGGCGGAGTGGAGGAGTATCCGGAATACGGACTCCTCCGCATCCGACGCGCCGATGGCCGCGGCGATCTCTTCGGCTGTCATGGATTTTCCCGCCTGTTGACGAAGATGCGCCAGTATTTCCCCCTGTAATCTGAGCACCTCTCCCGCGGCCTTTTTTCCAGCCTCCACGCCTGGTTGATGATATGCGTTGATCCCCGCCAGAAAGGCGTAATAACCGACCGCCCGTTCGTAGAGGGCTATCAACGCTCCCACGGAGCGCGCGTCGAAGGCTTCGAGCGTGATGGTGAGCGATTCCCGGCCCTTTTCAGCCAGGGCCTTCCGGGTCCCCTGCAGAAATCCGCTGAGGTAATCTCCGCAGGTGACGCCGGGCTCGACGGCAGGGGAACTCCCTTCCCGATCCCGGAGCGTCTCGATGAAGGTGACGAAGAAGTTGTTGACGCCGTCCCTGAGTTGCTGAACAAAGGCGTGCTGGTCGGTGGCGCCCTTGTTGCCGTATACCGCTATTCCCTGGTGGACGACCGCGCCCGACAGGTCCTTCTCCTTGCCCAGGGATTCCATGACGAGCTGCTGGAGATAGCGGGAGAAGAGGAGCAGCCGGTCCCTGTACGGAAGGATGACCATGTCTTTCGTGCCTGTTCCGCCGGTTGCGTGACGCCACATGAGGGCGAGCCGGATGGCCGGATTGTGGCGGCTGTTGGGCATGCGGGTCAGGGAGTCGCACAGGCTGGCCCCTTCAAGAAGGGCATCTATGTCAATCCCCTGGAGCGCGGCTGGGAGGAGCCCAACGGCCGACATTACCGAGGTGCGTCCTCCGACCCAGTCCCACATGGGAAAGCGGGCCAGCCATTTCCCTTCAAGCGCCAGGCGATCCAGTTCGCTCCCCTCGCCGGTAACGGCGACGGCATGGCCGGCGAAATCCAGTCCCGCCCGCTGGTAGGCCGCGGCCGCCTCCAGCATGCCGTTGCGTGTCTCTTTTGTTCCTCCGCTCTTGGAGATGACCAGGGTCAATGTTTCCGCAAGACCGTCTCCGATTTCGGCCAGTACCCGGTCCATGCCGTCGGGGTCGGTATTGTCGAAGAAGTGGGGCGTTAGCGGGTCGCCGGCGTTACCCAGCGCGTCCGCCAGAAACTGCGGGCCGAGGGCCGATCCGCCGATGCCTATGAGGAGGAAGCGGGAGAACTTGCCCCCTTTGGCGGGCGCCACCTCTCCACTGTGGACCTTGGCGGCGAAATCCCTGATGCCGGCTATTGTTGTCTCTATCTGCTCCTGTATCTCCCCGGTGGGGGCGATATAGGGCGTTCGCAGCCAGTAGTGGCCCACCATCCTTCCCTCGTCGGGATTGGCGACAGCGCCGTCCTCCAGTTCGGCCATCTGACGGAAGACCTTTACAAGGGCAGGCTCCCAGGTCTCGAAGAAACCGGCGGGAAAGTTCATGCCGCTGATGTCGAGTAGCATGCCGATTTCCGGATGCCAGGTCAGGTGTTCTTTGTATCGTTCCCACATGCTCATTGTCTCCATGATTCCAGTAGGGGCGAACACAAGGTTCGCCTCTACGTTTTCCTGTTAAATTGCCTCAGGTTTTTTCCTGCGTCTGCGTCCAGCAGCCAGGTGAGGGACCCGCGCAATGGCGCAACCCGGCCGGCAGGATAGCGCCAGGCGTTCTTCCCTTCCAGGATCTCCGCTACGATGTCCGCCTTGCCGGCGCCGGTCACCATGATAACCACACGGCGCGCGTTATTGATGACCGGCAGGGTCAGGGTGACCCGGTGGCTGTCCAGGTTTTCCGCATACATGGCAACGGCTTTCCGGCCCTGATCCCCCTTGTCCTCCATTCCCGGGAAAAGCGAAGCCGTATGGCCGTCGCGTCCGACGCCGAGAAAGATCATGTCGAAGACCGGCAATTCGTTTCCGCCAAAGGTGAGGGAGAGGTCTTCCTCGTAGCGGATGGCCGAATCCTTGGGCGGCAGTTCGCCCGCAATGCGGTGGATGACCGCGCCGGGCGCCGGCAGCCTGGAGAGGAGGAGTTCCTGGGCCATGCGGAAGTTGCTGTCTGGATGGTCGGGCGGGACGCAGCGTTCGTCGGCCCAGAAGACATGCGCCGCGCCCCAGTCGATGCCCCAATGCGTGGCCTGCTCTGCGATCTTCCGGAACAGGGGAAGAGGGGATGATCCACCGGAAAGGGCCACGGTGAAGCGTCCTCTATCTTCGATAGAGCGCAGCGCCGCTTCCAGGAACAGCTCCGCTCCCCGGACAGCGACCTGGTCCACGGACTTCGCTATTTCTATGGCCCGTTTCTCATCCATACACGGCACACGGACAACGGACAAGGACCACGGACTCACAGCGCCCTCCACCTCCGGCCATCCTTTGCCAGGAGCGCCCCGGCCGCCTCAGGCCCTTCGCTCCCGGCGGTATAGAAGAACGACTCCGGCGGTTTTCTCCGGCCCTCCAGCGCCCTGATAAGCGGAGAAAGGAGCGACCAGCTCAGATCAACCCCGTCCTCGCGCACGAACAGCATCTGATCACCTTCCATGCAGTCCAGGATCACCCGTTCGTAGGCGCCAAGAGAGACATCGCCGCCATAGGAAAAATCCAGGTCAACCGGCTTCAAGCACATGCGGGAACCGGGGTGCTTCGCCTGTATCTCCAGCGAGATTCCCTCATCCGGTTGCACCCGGAGCGCCAGGGTGTTGGCCTCGATCTCGCCCCCAATGGAGCGGGAAAACATCATGTGGGGGACGGGACGAAAGCGGATTGCTATTTCCGTGACGCGTCTTTTCAGCCTCTTTCCGGAGCGTAGATAGAAAGGAACCCCGTTCCAGCGCCAGTTGTCAATCCAGACCTTCAGGGCCGCATAGGTCGGCACGGTGGAGTCGGCGGCAACGCCGTTCTCCTCACGGTATCCCCTTATGGCGGAACCGTCCTGAGCCGCATACTGGCCCGTGACCACGCACTGGTCGAGACGGTCCAGGGGGAATGGGCGGATGGATTGCAGCGTCTTTGACTTCTCGTCCCGCACCCGGCCGGCTGAAAAGAGGGAAGGGGGTTCCATGGCCGTCAGGGCCAGCAACTGGAACATGTGGTTCTGGAACATGTCCCGCAGCACGCCCGCCTCCTCGTAGTATCCGGCGCGGCGTTCTATGCCGATGGTCTCGGCGGCGGTTATCTGCACGTGATCGATGTATCGCCTGTTCCAGAGCGGTTCGAAAAGGGAGTTGGCGAAGCGGAACATGAGGATGTTCTGAACGGTCTCTTTGGCCAGGTAGTGGTCGATGCGGTATACCTGGTTCTCGGGGAAGGCGTCGAGCAGGATTCGGTTGAGTCTTCGCGATGATTCCAGGTCATTGCCGAAGGGCTTTTCGATAACCACCTTGACCTGGGCATCGTCATGGGCGGCCGGGCCCGACAGGCTCAGGGCCTTGATGACCTCCTCGTACACGGGGGGCGGGGTGGCCAGGTAGAAGATCCGGCTTCCTCCGGTGCCCGCTGCCTTTTCCAGGGGGGGGAGGATTTCCGAGAGGATGGCCCGGCAGGATGACGGATCTCCGTAGTCCACGGCCCGGTAGTGAATCAACGCCGCGAAGCGCCGCCAGCATTCGCCGACGCACTCGTCGGGAGTGGCTTCCCGCAGCAGCTCCCGGTAGCGGTTGGAATCCATGGCGGTGCGGGCCAGGCCTAGAATGAAGAATCCGGGGGGTAGGAGGTTCTGGCGGAACAGCCGGTAGACGGCGGGGATGAGCTTGCGCCTGGTGAGGTCGCCGGATGCGCCGAAGATAACCAGGCAGCAATTGGCGGGGATGGCGATTCCGCAGGGCGACGGCTGAGGGTTTGCGTAATCCGGGGTCTTGGCCATGGTGTCCCCTCCGGTCAGTTGCGCGTCTTGTCAGCGGCGGCCGGGGTCACTCCACCCGCGCCGGCGCGGTCCGGCCTTTTCATGGAATCAGCCGGTAAAACGGCATGTCCACCGAACTGGTTGCGCAGCGCCGCCAGCACCTTGTCGCCGAAGCTGTCGCCGAGGCGGGAACGAAAGCGCTGGAACAGGGCGGCCGCGATAACCGGCGCGGGAACCCCGCTGTCGATTGCCTGCTGAACCGTCCAGCGCCCTTCGCCCGAATCCTCCACGTAGCCCTGTATTTCCACCAGGCCAGGGTCTTGCCGGAACGCTGTCTCAGCCAGCTCCAGCAGCCAGGAGCGGACCACGCTTCCACGGTTCCAGAGGCGCGAGACCTCAGCCAGGTCGAGCCCGTCGCCGTAAGGCGAGGCCCTGAGGATGGAAAAACCTTCCCCGTAGGCGGCCATCATGCCGTACTCGATGCCGTTGTGCGCCATCTTCACGAAATGCCCCGCCCCGGCCGGGCCGCAGTATAGATATCCGTCCTTTGGGGCCAGGGTGGCAAAGAGCGGTTCCAGACGATCATAGTCTTCCCTGGCGCCGCCCACCATGAGGCAGTAACCTTCACTGAGTCCCCATATGCCGCCGCTTACCCCCACATCCATGAAGCGGATGCCTCGGGCGGCCAGCGACTCCGCTCGACGGATGTCGTCCCTGTAGTAGCTGTTGCCCCCATCCAGGAGGCAGTCGCCGGGCGAGAGGAGCTTCATCAATTCACCGATGGTCTCATCAACCACGGCCCCGGCCGGCAGCATCAGCCAGATGCGCCTTGGCGGCGCGAGAATCTCGACAAGTTCCTTGAAGGAAAAGGCCGGCCTTGCTCCTTCATTGGCGATTTCCTCCGTTTTCGCGGGGGACCGGTTCCAGGCGACGACTTCATGGCCGCCGCGCAGGAGCCTTCGCGCCATGTTGCTTCCCATGCGTCCCAATCCGGCAATGGCGACCTGCATGCATATCCCTCCTGTCGGTTTTTCTCGTGCCCGTGCGACCGCCCCTTTCGCGAAATTGGGCGGCGCGTCCACGGGTCTGGATTGTATCATGGAACGGGACAGAGGCAACCGGAAAGGGGCGGAAAAAGATTATTCAACCTGGATTCGGCGGTTGGAGGTGGGAGGCCGGCTTCCGCCGGAGACCCTTTTCAGGAAGTCCTTTACAAGCGGTGCGAAGGTTTCGTGTTCCAGCAGGAAGGCGTCATGCCCGTAGGATGATTCGATGAGGTGGTATTCAACCGGCTTGCCCAGTTCCTTCAGGACATTGACCAATTCTTCGGTCTGGGCCGGCGGGTAGAGCCAGTCCGAAGTGAAGGCGTAGAATTGCATAGGCGACTGCACCGGCAAGAAGGCCTCATGGAGTGATTCGCACCCCCAGGCCACGTCGTACAGGTCCAGGGCCTTGGCAAGGTATAGAAATGAGTTGGCATCGAAGCGATCCACGAAGTTGTAGCCGTTGTAGGAGAGATAGCGCTCCACCTCGAAGCGGCCGAAGAAATCGAAGAGGCCGTCCCGCGTCGAGAAACGGCGGCCGAACTTGTTCCACATGGATTCGTCGGACAGGAAGGTGATGTGGCCGATGCCTCGGGCCAGGGCCAGACCGTCCTTAGGGTTCTTGCGGTACTCACCCTTCTTCCATGTCGGGTCGTTGAAGATGGCCCATCGCGCCACGGCGTTCATGGCGATGGCCATGGGAGAGGGCCTGCCGCTGGTTGCCAGGACGATGGCCGAGGCGATCCTGTCCGGATAGCAGGTCGCCCACTCAAGGGCCTGCATCCCGCCCATGCTTCCACCGAGCACAGTCAGCAGTTTGTCGATCCCCAGGTGATCCAGCAGCAAGGCCTGGGCGCGCACCATATCCCGGACGGTTATCACCGGGAAGGAGAGGTTGTACCTCTTGCCGGTCTTGGGATTGATGGATGTGGGGCCGGTGGAGCCGTAGCACGAGCCGATGATGTTGGAACAGATCACGAAGTATCGGTCGGTATCCAGCAGCCTCCCAGGGCCGACGATAGCGTCCCACCAGCCGACCTTCTGGTCGTCTTCGCTGTTTTTCCCGGCCACGTGGGCGTTTCCGGTCCAGGCATGGGTTATCATCACCGCGTTGGAGCGGTCGCTGTTCAGTTCGCCGTAGGTCTCGTAGGCGAGCGTGATGGGACCCAGGATCCTGCCGCTCTCCAGGCGGAGTTCCGTGTCAAAGGTAACGAATTGGGTTTCTACGATGCCGACCGACATGGGGTACCCGGGAAATGGAATTAGGTAAAGAAAAGCCCCTTCTCATGCTGTGAGAAGGGGCTTCGGGGATCGGTTCCTTTTCAAGCTCCTTTCTCATCTGTGCCTTTCGGCCGGATTTAGCACCTGTCGTTCCATCGGGAACCGGTTGCTGTGGTTTCGCAGGGCCTCTCCCTCCACCACTCTTGATAAGAAGGTCTTTCTATTCAGTTGATAGAGAAAAGGATACGGGAGGCATGGTTTGTTGTCAATGCAAATATCCGGGTTCTGGGAAACCCTGTGATGGTGACCCTTGAATGGTTGCAACCGGTTATGCTTCAGGCTTTGAATCTGCCCACAGGCGGCCAATCCGCTCGTCCATGGCGAACAGAAAATCCGTTCCCTCGACGACCTTCCCTCCTTTGATGCTGAGGACGGCCACACCGCTGTACTGGAGTCGGTATCCGTCCCTGTTGGTGAAGTCAACTTCCCAATGGGCCGCCGCCGTATTGTTTCCGACCAGATCGAAAATATTGGAAACGTTGACGCTGTGAACGGTGAACTTCAGCTGGGGCATCTGCCGTATCAGGTTCTCGAACCAGCCCTTGATTGCCTTCTTTCCCACGAACCTGCCACCGACCGGCAGATTGCCAGGATAGTTCCATACCGCATCTTCTGCCCAATCTTTCAGGAAAGCGGTCACATCTCGCCGATTAAGCGCTTCGAGAGCTGCCCTGACATTCTTCTTCGCGATAACGGATCCGATCATGGTTTTTTCCTCCGTGAGAGTTGAGTTTGATGTCGCCAATCTTCCGCGTAGCCATGATAAATATGAAATGTATAAATATCACGTGTTAATACAAAATGTATAATCAATTTTCCGTCCATCACTGGTTCCGTAATGAATAACCCTACCGTGTTTGTCTGGGATGCATGGATAATATGCTTTCTGTTCGTCATTCCGGCTGGGATGGCGGATCAGATTTGGATTGAGAAATAATATGGAAAAATAGAAAAGATTAAGGATTGAAGTTGGCGGGGTAACAGCTGGAGGATGGATGCCGCACGATGTCTGTTACGTGTGCGGCAAGGTGAGCGGAGTCCGGCTAGTTACCCGGCGCAGGCCGGACATCTGGGGTTTTTACTCACGGGCACTTCTCGGAAACGCATCCGCAGCGCATCGAAGGTGAGCAGACGTCCCGTAAGCAGTTCACCGATGCCTGTCAGGTACTTGATTGCTTCGGCAGCTTGGATGGCGCCGATGATGCCGGGGACCACTCCCAGGATTCCGTCGTGGCAGCAGGCGGATGCCACCTCAGCCGGCGGCGGTTCGGGAAAGATACAGCGATAGCAGGGAGAGGAGTGGGGCAGTACGGTGATGGCCTGCCCGAGGAAGCGGAGCACACCGCCGTGGGAATAGGGGATGCCCAGGCGGACGCAGGTGTCGTTGATGAGGAAACGGGAGGGAAAGTTGTCGGTTGCGTCAACCACGAAATCGTATGTTTCGATCATGTTGCCGATGTTTTTCCCGGTTACGGGCGAATGGTGGGGCAAGACAATTATTTCCGGGTTGATGGAAGCCATCTTTTCTCTGGCTGAATATACCTTGGGTCGCCCGATATCCGATGTTCCATGAAGGATCTGCCGCTGAAGGTTGGAGAGTTCCACCTGGTCGCCGTCGGCTATGCCGATGGTCCCGACGCCGGCCGCGGCCAGGTAGAAAGCCGCGGGCGAGCCGAGGCCGCCGGCGCCTATTATGAGGACCTTGGCGTGAAGAAGCCTTTCCTGACCTTCGGGACCTATTTCGTCAAGTAAGATCTGGCGAGAATATCTTTCCTGCTGCTCATGGGTAAGCATGGCTCGACTCCGTTTGCGGACACTAAAAAGCCCCGTCATAGTGAAGCGACGGGGCTGAAATAATCAGGTGATCAGGATCAGGCCCGAGCGGGGAGAGCGGCCGGCGTCTCAGTTACCACGGGCATGAGGAGGGTCTTCATTTTCCTGAGAGCGCCTTCTTCTATCTGCCTGACCCGCTCTCGGGATATGGAAAAGTGATCCGCTATTTGCTGGAGCGTCATGGGGTCCTCGGCGGATACCCGGCGCTCTATGACATAGCGTTCCTTTTCGTTCAGTCGGGTCAGCGCCTGGGAGACCTCCTTTTCCAGAATCGCCGCCTCCTGGCGTTCGGCAAGGACCTCTTCCTGGTTCATCCTGTCGTCCGCCAGCCCTTCCAGCATGGTATAGCCATCACCCGAGGGGATTTCCGAATCCAGGGAATAGTCACCGCGCAGGCGCTGTTCCATTTCCACGAATTCGGATTCCTTCACATCCAGGGAAAGGGAGGCGGAAGGCACATCGTCCTCTCCTGTCATGTTCCGTATGGCGTTCTTTGCCTGGTTCAGCTTGAAAAACAGCTTGCGCTGGGCCTGGGTTGTGCCGATTTTGAGAAGGCTCCATGCCGAGATAATGTAGTTCTGGATGTAGGCCCGTATCCACCACACCGCATAGGATATGAGGCGGAATCCCTTGTACGGATTGAATTTGCGAACGGCCATCATGAGGCCTACGTTGCCTTCCTGGATGATATCTATCATCTTCATCCCATATGCGCGGTACTCGTTCGCAATCTTCACGACAAAGCGAAGGTTGGAGGTAATCAGGGTGTGGGCGGCTTCCAGGTCTTTTTCTTCGTAAAACTTCACCGCGAGACGATACTCCTCTTCGGCTGTCAGGATCGGAAAACGGCGGATCTCGGCAAGGTACAGGTTCATGCTGTCGGAAATGACGGGCAGAGCTGTTGTCATGTTTCGTACCTCCTTTTATATGGGAAACACCCCTGAAACCGGTGTCACTGTGTATTAGCACTCACCATCAACGAGTGCTAAGAATATATCAGGAAACCTTTTCTGTTTCAACTGGAAAAATGAGATGTTTTCAACTCACTATCCCGGGCGCCTGAATGTAATGACGGAAGTGGTTGCCGTCTCGATATTTTTAACGAGACTAAAAAAGTCCAGGTGGACAACTATTGACTGCCAAGAGGCTAATACCTTTTAATTTCATAGAGAATTCCGGTATACTCACTGAGCGCTCAGCAAAAAGGGAGATTGAAAAAATCTTGCCCGCCAGAGGCTTCTGTGTTACACGATTAGCTAATTAAAAAGGCTGGAAGGCTGACTGAGCTTCATACGGGAGGTTCCAGGCATGGAAATCACGATTCTCCCTTTGCCGGGAGAGAGCAAGAGGATCGGCGCCTTGGATGAATCGGCGCTCGGTTTTGGAAAAATTTTCACGGACCGGATGCTTCTGGTGGAATGGAAGGGCGACAGGGGATGGTTTGACGCCAGGATCAAGCCCTATGAACCCTTTGTCCTTGACCCGTCCTGTCTCATTTTTCACTACGCCCAGGAAATATTCGAGGGCCTCAAGGCGTACAAATGGACCGACGGCACGGTTACCCTGTTCCGTCCCGAGATGAATGCGCGCCGCTTCAATCTTTCGGCCGACCGTCTCTGCATGCCTCGTATCCCGGAAGAGTTTTTCGTGGAAAGCATCATGCGGCTGGTCGAGATGGAAAAGGACTGGATACCGACCGCGGTGGGGACCTCTCTCTATATCCGGCCGGCGATGATTGCGGTTGAGCCTGTCCTGGGGGTCAAGTCATCGGATCACTTTTACTATTTCGTCATTCTTTCTCCGGTGGGCGCCTACTACGCATCCGGATTCAATCCGGTGAAGATCCTCGTGGAAGATCGATATGTACGGGCCACTCCTGGCGGTACTGGTGAGGCCAAGACCGGAGGCAACTACGCCTCGTCACTGATCGCCGGCGTCGAGGCCAAGAAGAAGGGCTTCCACCAGGTTCTCTGGCTGGACGGTGTTCATCACAGGTATGTTGAAGAGGTCGGC
>Ga0265295_1005338_pt1 | contig 16462 bp, 11 predicted proteins | sample Munlansysbiofilm_FD_192503 | JGI IMG/M metagenome (GOLD analysis project Ga0265295, IMG submission 192503) | Leachate microbial communities from a municipal landfill in Southern Ontario, Canada - Methane capture system biofilm | ecosystem: Engineered > Solid waste > Landfill > Unclassified ... | reverse complement strand
CTTTATCAATCATCGTTCACAGAGACTTCGCGTATGCTAGAGGAAAAGCCATTACAGAAAAACTAAAAGACTTAATACCACGTCAAATGTTTGAGATTCCTGTTCAAGCGGCAATATCGAACAAAATTGTTGCACGTTCAACGATTAAAGCGATGCGCAAAGACGTTTTAGCTAAATGTTATGGTGGCGATATTTCACGTAAACGTAAATTGCTTGAAAAACAAAAAGCAGGTAAAAAACGTATGAAAGCGGTTGGATCAGTTGATATTCCACAAGAAGCTTTCATGGCAATTCTATCAAATTCAGATGAATAACAATAGATTTTCAATTAAGATCACGGCGATCACCCCGTGGTCTTTTATTTATCTCTTTTAACCCTTACCATTATTCGAACTCATCCATGACCTAATCAGGCGATTTTTAGGTATAATCATAGATAATTAGGGTAATCTCTTCGCTCTATTACGTGTTATAATAAAATAAAGGGAGAGTGAAAATATGTTTGTAGCAAATAAAGACCGTTACGAAAAAATGATATACCGCCGATTAGGTAAAAGCGGGCTAAAACTACCAATTTTCTCATTTGGTTTATGGCTAAACTTTGGTGAAGTCAATGACTATGAAGAATGTAAGAACGTCATTTTTGAAGCGTTTAATAACGGCATTACACATTTTGATTTAGCGAATAATTATGGTCCGCCACCAGGCAGCGCAGAAGAATTATTCGGTAACGTTTTAAACGATGGTTTAATGAACTATCGAGATGAGATTATTATCTCTACGAAAGCCGGATATTACATGTGGGAAGGGCCTTATGGTGATTGGGGGTCAAGAAAATACTTAATGGCAAGCATTGATCAATCCTTAAAAAGACTTGGTATCCCTTACGTTGATATTTTCTATCATCACCGTTTTGATCCAAACACGGATTTGAGAGAAACAATGTTAGCCTTAAGAGACATCGTTCTACAAGGAAAAGCTTTATACGTTGGCTTATCAAATTACAATAGCGAGCAGCTCCGACGTGCACACTTAATACTCGATGAACTGAATGTGCCATACGTCATTACACAACCTAGCTACTCGATGTTGAATCGTTGGATAGAGAAAGATGGCTTACTTGAGACTCAGACAGAGCTAAAAGCAGGTACCATTTGTTTTAGTGTCTTACAACAAGGTAAACTTACCAATAAATATATTGGCGGTATCCCTGAAGATTCAAGGGCTAAAAAAGCTTACATTCAATTCTTAAATGAAAAAGACATTGATGAAACGTTACGAGAAAAACTTATCAAACTCAATGAAATTGCTAAAAAGAGAAATCAAAGCATCGCACAAATGGCACTTGCATGGGCAGTAAGAAATCCAAAAATGACTTCCGCACTCATTAGTGTTTCAAAAATGAGTCAGTTAAAGGAAAATCTTGAAACGCTTAAAAACTTAACATTTACAGAAGACGAGTTAAACGAAATCGATCAGGTCTTAAAATAATTTCATCTAAAATACCTTCAAACGTGTCTTTTTGACATAAAAATGAAGGTATTTTTTCTTTTTTTTCTAGTCCATATTATGTAAACCATGTTATAATGATTATAGGTGATGTCCTTGAAAGGTTTATACGTACACATACCTTTTTGTGAACACATATGTTTCTACTGTGATTTTGCAAAAAGAGTTCCGAAAAATAAACAAATGATCGATGAATATCTCGATTATTTAAAAAAAGAATACATGACTATCCCAAGCCATCATAAGTTGTTTGATACAATTTATATTGGTGGTGGTACGCCAAGTATGCTTGATACGAATCAACTAAGAAAACTATTTGAACTCTTTAAAGACATGAACCCAATCGAGTATACGATTGAAGTTAATCCAGAAAGTTATTCACATGAAAAAGGATTACTTTTTAAAGAATATGGTGTGAACCGAATCAGTTTAGGGGTTCAGTCCTTTGATCAAGGAATCTTAAATTACATTGGGCGAAAACATCAAACATCTGATGTTTTTTATGCAGTTAATGACTTAAAAAATCTGGGTATTGATAATATAAGTATCGATTTAATCTTTTCAATTCCAGGTCAAACAATAAAGACAATAGAACATGACTTAACTACGCTAAAACAACTCGATGTCAATCACGTCAGTTATTACGCATTGATTTTAGAAGAAAAAACCGTATTCTATCATCAATATCAACAAGGTCTTTTTGTTCAAAATGACAGTGATTTAGAAGCTGATATGTATTTATATGTGATGCAAAAACTAAGCGAACTTGGATTTGAACAATATGAAATCTCTAATTTTTGCAAGAACAATCTTTATTCGAGACACAATTCATTGTATTGGAGTCTAGAACCGTATTTAGCCATTGGTGCTGGTGCGCATGGATTTGATGGCAAAATTCGCTATCACAACCATCGTAATTTAATTGATTATTATCAAACGTTTACAAAAGAGATTATACATTGTGAGGAAGAAACCCTTCTTAGTGATGCGTTAATCTTTGGTCTAAGAAAGATTAAAGGCGTTAATATCAATGAATTAAATGATCGGTTTAAGGTTGACATTATCGAAAAATACAGTGAGTTAAAAAAGTTCTTTGATTTACATCTAATCGAAATTGACAATGGTTACTTGAGATTAACTAAAGAGGGTATTTTACTAGGTAATCAAATATTTGAGGTGTTCATATGAAATACGTCATTAATGACTATGGCTACTACTTAAAGCGTGAAAAAGGTTTGAGTGAGAATACTCTTTCGGCTTACCTAAGAGATTTAGAACAATATCGCTTGTTTTTAGAAAAGTATCATAACATCACAAAAGTGCATAAAATTGAAAAAAAACACATTGAAGCGTATCTAAGAACCTTGAAAAGAAAGAATTTAAGTTCTAAGAGCATGTCAAGAAAACTAACATCAATTAAAGGGTTTCATCAATTTTTGGTTATTGAAAAGGAAACTGACGATAACGTAAGTTTAACCATTGAAATGCCAAAAGTAGAAAAATCCTTACCTGAGGTTCTTTCAATTGAGGATGTCGTTAAAATCATCAATCAATTGAAAGGGGACGACCCTCTAACGTTACGCAATATTGCATTACTTGAATTGATTTATGGATCGGGCCTTCGTGTTTCAGAGCTTTTGAATCTTCAAATCGCTGACGTACATTTAACTGCTGGTTACGTTCGAGTGACAGGTAAAGGCAATAAAGAACGTGAAGTTCCCTTAGGGGACATCAGTATCATCGCGTTAAGAAAATACTTGTCTAACGGTCGTCAGTTACTCGTTAAAATGAAAACAGCTGACCTATTCTTAAATGTCAACGGTAAGAAACTTTCAAGACAAGGTTTCTTTAAGATATTAAAAAAAATTGCTCAAGAAGCAGGGGTTACAAAAGAGGTTTCGCCTCACACACTAAGACACTCATTTGCGACCCATTTGCTTGAAGCAGGTGTTGACTTAAGAACACTACAAGAGCTTTTAGGTCATGAGGACATATCAACAACACAGATTTACACACACATCAGTCAAAAACATATTAAGGATGCGTATTTATCAAGTCATCCAAGAGCTAAGGAGAATATTTAAATGAAATTTGATCGTATTTTTTTAATTGTAATGGATAGTTTAGGTTGTGGTGAGGCGCCAGATGCTCATAAATACAATGACGTTGGGTCAAACACAATCTTACATATATCAGAAAAAATGAAATTAAACATCCCTAATTTACAACAATTAGGTTATGCCAACATCACTAAAATTAATCACGTTGAACCTGTAAATCAACCAAAAGGTTTATACACAAAAATACAAGAAGCTTCTAATGGTAAAGACACAATGACCGGACACTGGGAAATGATGGGCTTATACATCACAGAACCTTTTCAAACATTCACCGACACTGGCTTTCCTAAGGCGTTGTTGGATGAAATCGAAAAACAAACAGGAAGAAAAATTATTGGTAACGTTGCTGCTAGTGGCACAGAAATCCTGGTTGAGCTTGGTGAACAACACATGAAGACAGGCGATTTAATTGTCTATACCTCAGCAGATTCGGTTCTACAAATTGCAATGCACGAAGAAATCATACCAATTGAAGAGCAATATCGCATTTGTGAAATTGCAAGAGAAATCACAATGAAAGAGGAATGGAAAGTTGCACGTGTAATTGCACGACCATTTTTAGGTAAGGATAAGAATTCTTTTGTCCGTACTGCAAACAGACATGATTATGCATTAAAACCAACCGGTAAAACGACGCTTAACTTTTTAGATGAAGCTGGGTTTGATTCGATTGCACTGGGTAAAATCAATGACATTTTTGTTGGTGAAGGCATCAATGAGTATCATCGCACAGTCTCGAATACCGATGGTATGAATCAAATCATCGATATGGCTAAAAACCGTAATTTTAAAGGACTTTGCTTCTTGAATTTAGTCGATTTTGATGCTTTATATGGTCACCGTAGAGACCCAATTGGCTATGGCAAGGCCATTGAAGCGTTTGACGCACAATTGCCGGAACTTATGTCATATTTAGGTGAAAATGACCTCCTAATGATTACTGCTGACCATGGAAACGATCCAACACACCACGGCACTGATCATACGAGGGAGTATGTGCCACTACTTGTCTTCGCAAATCAAATTAAAGCGGGAAATGAGTTACCCGTATTTAAAACTTTTGCAGATATAGCTGCAACCATATCCGATAACTTTGGTGTCAAGAAAACTGAACACGGCACCTCATTTTTACCACTTGTAAAGGAGGCCTGTAAATAATGATTGAATGGTTAAAAAGTTTAACACCTGAATTTTACGTCACGATTGGAGGCTTAGTTTTATTATCATTATTTTCGATAATTCAACTATATCGACTCAACCGTATTTCAAACAAGGTTGGTGAACAAGAATTCTACATGAAAGAAATGATTCAAATGATTGATGGTCTTACCTATTTACATCTAACGGTCATCAATAAGTCATTTTCAAGTAATCAAATCAATATGATCAGCATTGCGAGACGTAACATTTCAAAAACAATTGAAGAAAAAACAATCATGATTGCGCCTCGAAGTAAATACAATACAAATTTTCTGATGGATGACTTGAAGCCATTCGTTTTTTCAAATCGCAAAAGTTATAAGAAATTTAAAATTTACGTAGAAAACGAAATTGGCCTTAGGAAAGCCATCAAGCCTAAGTATGCGAACAAATATCTAAAAAAAGAATTTAACAAAGAAAAACACCAAATGAAACTAGAACTCAAAGCGAAACGCTTTGAGCAAGGTACCTATAATCTTGCTGAACGTATCGGATTAATTGTTGGTTTACTCTTTAGACCGTTTAAGAAAATGTTTCAAAACATGGCCTATTCAACTAACAAAGCTTTAAAAGAATCTGAGATTCGTAGACAACAAAAGAAAGAACATGACGCAATCAAGTACAAACTTGAAGAAACTGAGGCGCAATTAAACTCAATCAGAATTCAGGAAGATGCACTTAAAGTCAATAAAACAAGAGAAACTGAATTACAATTGTTAAAGAAAGAAAAAGAGCTTGCACTTGAAAAGATTAAACTAATCGCCATTCAAGAAGCTTATGAACAAGCAAAAACAGACATCATTAAACGCAACGTCGAAGAGGAAGCTAAATCATTCTTTCAAGAGAATCCAATTAAATTTGACGAGTTAACTGAACAAGTCCAATTAGAAATAGACAAGAATTTTGAAAATAACTCACTTGTATCAACAAATGATGTCGAAGAAACTGCATTCACTGAAGTTGATGAAAAAATCGAAGAAAATAAAGATATCGAGTTAGAAAAATCAGAATTAGAAGATCAAACCCAAAAAAATGATGAAAAAATCGAAGAAACAGATGTAAGTGCTATAAATGGCTCAGGTAAGCCAGAAAAAAGAGCAAAGAAGTCTAAAAAAGAAAAGAATATTCCGTCTTTAGACGAATCGACTTCTGATCAAATTAGTGCAGAATAACCTGAATAAATTAAAAAACCTCAATTAAGAGGTTTTTTTTAATGTTCAAAGTAATCTTCAACATTAACGTTTGCACAATTGACAGCAAGCATTAACTTAATACGAGCTTTAACACTCGATAAATCACCAGCAAACAAAACACCGATTTGTTTAAGGTGATGTCCACCACCTTCGTAACCATAGGAGTCTCGAACTCTACCCATAGGACATCTAGAGGTTAAAACGACTTTGACCCCTCTGTTAATTGCTTTAATCACACTTGGAACCATTATAGGCGGGATATTTCCCCTGCCCATCGCCTCTAAAACAATGCCTTTAATCGTTGGCTGGCTAATCAAATAGTCAATTAAATGACCACTTGAACCGCTGTAAACTTTAACAATTTCAACTTCAGATGTTAGTAGAACAGGACTTAAATTTTGACGATGATAAGAAGAATCTCTATAATAAATCACTTCCTGTTCATCAACGATTCCTAAAGGACCAAATTCCATTGATTTGAATGTCCCTAAAGAAACGGTATGAGTTTTAGTAACTTCAACAGCGGCATTGATTTCATCATTTAGAACAACAAGAGTTCCTCGCCCATAGCTTTGCGGGTTAGCAGAAACTAATATGGCTGAAAGCAAATTAGAAAATCCGTCGTAACCTAGCTCTGAAAAATTACGCATCGATCCAGTTAAAACCACAGGAATCCGAGTACTCAAAAATATATCTAGGAAGAAAGCAGTTTCTTCAAGTGTGTCTGTCCCATGAGTAATTACACATCCATCAATTTGATCAGACTCGATTTTGTCTTGAATCAGTTTTCCAATTTCTAGCATGTCAACACTAGTAATCGAAGGGGAAGGTTTCATAGAATATACCAAGGTCAAAAGCTCAATATTTTGAAAGCGCTTTCTAATTTTTAATATTAAATCTGATTCATTGCTAGAGATCACTGATTTAGACGTCTGTGAATCTGAAGACATTGAGATGGTACCACCTGTAAAGACGATCAGTATTTTTTTGTTTTCCATTATATCACCAAGCATATTTTACCATAGTGTTAAGCAAAGTGTGGAATTAATTACTCACCAAATGATAAAAATGTTGAATGGTCAAAAATCAATCAAAAAACAAGATTAAAAACACCTACCACATGGGCAGCAGCCCAAAGTCCAGAAACATGTGATTATAAACTTAACCACACTAAAACCCACGTTAGCATATTAAAGCCATAATTATATGGTTAACATAATATACATTATAGGAACAAATATAAAATTATAAAGACCGCTCTTATTGAATTAAAAGATACTACAATATTGTTCTTTATATATATTGTGAACACTATTTATGGGTAAATATCATTTTAATAATACTCATATACTTGATAATATATCATTTAATGAATTGGAGAGACACTTCATTAGAAAATGACTATTTTGTTGCTTGATGATTGATTACATGGTTTTCTGATACGTTGTTTTTGCTTTGTTTTTCATTGATTTTCATTTTCTACTACTACTTCTTTACATGCCATAGGGTGTGTCTTTTAGTTTGTGTACCTTTACATACAATTATTGAATCAACGACTCATCCTTTGTAGTCGATATAAGTTACACCTATTCGTGTAAACATTTACTTGTTATTTAACTCGTGTTAATTATGACTTTTTATTCATGTTATAGAATAACAAAAAAGAATCTGATCATCATAAATACCATTTTGGGTATATACATGATTAGATTCTAATTTTGAATTTATCGTAATACTTTATTCCTCATTAAATATGTTGAGTTGAGTTGGAGTGAATTTTTCTTGTTTCGAAGCAAGTCGTTGCCACTTAGCTGAGCGACCATTTCCGAGTGGTCTAATAACACCACGCTCCTTCATACTGATTAAGGTACGATTGATTGTTGCATCACTGGCGTATGGGTGCTGATCTCTTATCTCACTTTTAGAAAAGACATGAGGACCTTTCAAAATTGTGTTTTCAATACTGTCAGCTTTATTCATCTTACGCTCAAATTCATATTCGTGAGCTTTTATTTTCACATCTTCATGCATTTCGTGCATGACTGAAATAAAGACTCTTGAGAGGGCTTCAGTTTGAGAAAACCCCTCAATCCAATTGAAACTTGCTTGTATAAATGCCGTTTCGAATTGTGCTTTTTTAGGTAATAACTTCTCGAAAAAACTTTCATATCGGCATACTTTAAACTCTTTAGAAAGCATCGTATAAACTAGTATTAATGCAAGAACATCGTTTTTCTCTGTAAATAAATCCAGTTTAATGAAATCTATATAAAAGTTAGTTATTAATTGAATGATTTCGTATTTACCAGTTTTTTTTACTGAATTAAACTCTTTAATAAGGCGTTGTAATTGCTCATCGGTACTATAATCATCAAAATCCTTCGATAATTTAGGTGTTTTCGCTCTTGGATTAGTTTTTAGGCGAATGTCTTTATAGTTTCTAAACAAAGTGATTGAAAGATCTTTAACTTCATTACTAGTCATCTCAAAGGTATCTCCAATTGATTGAATCAAAGCAAGTGCCTCTTTAATGTTGTAAAGTAATGTTTCTTCTTTATTCTTAGTTACGTACTCTTTTTTTGCATCACTAAGCAGTTTAATACGTGCTGAGGTCAAGTTTAGGTCTAAATAGTAAGCAATTGAGTTTATGTCTGTTTCTAAGGTGTTTCTAGCCATAACTTCATCGTCACGCTGAAATAATTGTTTATAATAAAACGATTGACCTTTGGATTCGTATAACTTAAATAGTTGAATGACTAAATCTGAAGGCATATGAATGCGTTCCATATTGGTTAAACACTTCAAAATGACCCCTCCCTTATCGTTAAATTACTATACGTGAAAAACGGAACCGCCGATAAATTCTCTAAGCAGCGAGTTATTAGGTACTAATTCATCATCAATTTCTTTAAAATATTTCAAGAATTTGAGTAATCGGTTTGCTGTAATGAAATATTCTGAATCTCTAGGTATTGCATTTAATGTCTTATAAGCGTGTTTTCTTAAAACCGCTAACTCGTATGATAACTCAGAATTAAAGACGAAATTAGCCTGTTCTTGATATGGATAAATCCATTTGAATTCACCGCGTCTTACAGATCCCCACATTGAGATAGTTTCTTCCGCAGGTGAGTTTCTGAATTTTTGATCACGTACAATTCGTCTTAATAAGCGTAAATCCGTAAAGCTAATTGGTGTATGATCATCAATGTGCAATTGAGTTTGCGGCGCAATGAAGATCTTATACTTTTGGTGTTGTGGTACTGAATGCGTTAAACGGTCATTTAGCGCATGAATACCTTCAATAATGATTGGCGTATTCTCATCAATTTGGACAGTTCTACCTGGTTCTCTTTGACCAACTTTAAAATTAAAATGTGGAAGTGTCACTTTTTCACCTTGAATTAGTGCTAGCATTTGTTCATCAAATAAATTAACGTCCAACGCTTCAATGTGTTCTAGATCTGGTGCACCAAATTCATCTTTAGGTGCTTGTGTTTTTGGTTGATAATAATCATCGATTGAAATCATCAGTGGTTTGATTCCGCGACTTAATAATTCAATCCTTAAGCGGGTTGAAAAGGTTGTTTTACCACTTGAAGATGGCCCTGCAATCGCAATTAAACGAATTGAGTCAATTTCTTTTTCAATTCGATCACCAAGATCAGTTAATTGTCTATTGTGTCTAGTTTCACACATATTAATGAACTCAGCCTCTAGTTTTCTTTCAACGTAACTATTCATTTTTGCAATTGTATCACCTTCGATGATTTTTCCCCATTTGGTTGCTTCTTTAATGGTTTTTGCAAAAATTGGTGCGTCATCAAATTCAGGAATTATTCCGCCCATTTCACTTCTTGGGTATTGAATAATAAACCCTGGGTGATACAATGCCAGAACAAATTCCGTTAAATAGGACGTTGATGGCACCATGTAGCCAAACATGTAGTTGACATAGTCACCACAAACATACATGTTGACATCCTCTTCATCACGATATTTTAAGACTTCGACTTTGTCATGATAACCGACTTCTTTATAGTAAGCGATGGCGTCTTCTAAATCCATTTTTTTGCGTTTTATTGGCAAATCAAGTGACACAAGACGTCTTACTTCTGCTTCAATTTTTTTTACAGTTGGACGATCAATTTTGTGGCCTAGATTTTCTAGTACACCTAAAATTGAGCGTGAGACACTATAATTAAACTTTACAGTAACCTCAGGGTAGATGTTTTTCACGGCCATAGCGATAACGTATCTTAAACTTGCTTCATAGATTCGCACAGCGTCTCTATTGCTCAAATCAAAGAACACAACGTCACAATCTTTGGTTAGTTTATAAGTTAGTTCTCTTATGCGGTTGTTTACAGTTGCTGCATAGGCAACGACACCTAAGTGATTTTTAACGTCCTCAAGTGTGACTCCAGGTTCAAATTGAACGACAGAGTCATTAAATCTTATGTTTATCATATTACTCCTTCCAATCGTCCTCATCAAACAGGGACAATTTCTTAATATGTATTTTCTTATCTTCGACTAATTCGTCTTTTGGTGCTTCAACCGATGCGTGGTCAATTGGTTCTTTACGTTTTGTTTCTTTTTTTGCGCGAACTTCTTGAATGAGTTCACCTGCATCTAGTATATCTTGTTCTTCAACGTTTTCAATTGGGGCGTCTACATTGATGAATAATGCTTTTCCAAACTCTTCTTCATTAACATAAGCACGTCCATATTCAGCAACCGAGGGTTTCAATTCAGAGATAGGAAACTCAAGACTACCTTTTTTACAGGACACTAAAATCATAGAATCTTCTTTATCCTGCTGTGTGGTTAAGCGAGCAACGTCTCTAATAAAGTGCGGATTTTTCTTACGTTCACTAAACAAGGTTATCGGTGTCCTTAAGCGCTTGTTCAGCGGCATACTGACAACTCGCTCTCTTCTTATATTCCCTAAATGGGTTAAAACAAGGAAGTCATCCGATGTTGCTGCATAAATGGCTTTAACCACCTTGTCATTGGCAGCAATTTTCAATGATTTGATGCCACCAGACTGTGTGCCATAAATCGGAACCTCAGCGGATGGAAAACGTAAGACTTGAGCGCGTTTTGTAAAAACAATAACGCTACTTTTAGGCCCAAGTTCAACACTCGTTAATTCGTCACTTGAGGCAACTTTCATTGCTCGAATGGTTTTAGAATATCGAGTGACTAAAAAGTCTTTTAAAAGTACTTGTTTAATTAAACCATGTTCAGTCGTTAAAAGAAAGTACTGATTTGTTTCAAAATCAGAAATAGAGAACACCTTAATAATATACTCATCTTTTTCGATTGAAATAATATTATTGATGTATGCACCTAGATCTTTCCATTTGCTTTCTTCTAATTCATAAACGGGCATAAAAATGTAGTTGCCCTTAGTTGTAAACATGAGAAGGGTATCTTTTGTTGAAACCTCTTGGTTAAACAACATGCCATCATTTTCTTTTAGTCCTGGTTGTTTTGAGGCTGTATAACTACGTAAATTAGCACGTTTAATGTAGCCATCTTTTGTGATACCAACACGAACCTGTTCATCCGCAATTAAGTCTGCTTTTTCGATTTTTATCGCTTCAATTTCATCTTCAATGAGTGTCTTACGATCTGTACCGAGTTTATTAGATACTTCTCTAAGTTCTTTTTTTATGACACTTAATAGTTTTTGCTCATCAGAAAGTACGTCCTTAAGCCATAAAATGCGTTCATCAAGCTCATTTGATTCTTTGATTAGTTGATCGATATCGGTCGACGATAATCGATAAAGTTGAAGTGTTACAATGGCCTCAGCTTGTAAATCGGTAAAGCCAAATTGTTTAATCAAATTATCTTTCGAGTTCGACTTATTTTTTGATCCACGAATTGTTTTAATAACTTCTTCAACAATATCGACCATTTTTATTAAGCCAGAAACGATGTGAAGACGTTTTTCAGCCCGGTCTAAATCGAAATTTGAGCGGTTGGTGATGACTTCTTTTTGGTGGTTTATATAGCTATCTAATATCTCCATAATCCCCATTTGTACGGGTCTTTGATGAGAAATCGCAACCATGTTGTAATTATAATTTACTTGTAAGTCTGTATTCTTAAATAAGTAGTTTAACACCATATCGGCGTTTGCGCCTTTTTTTAGTTCAATGGAGATGCGTAAGCCTTCTCTATCAGATTCGTCTCTGACTTCTAAGATATCTTCTAGCTTTTTATCGACTCTTAAAAGGTCAATAGAGCGAACTAATTCGGCTTTATTGACTTCATAGGGTATTTCTTCAACAACAATTCTAACTTGATCTTTAGCCATTTGTTCGTAGACCGTTTTAGATCGTACAATTACTTTTCCTGCGCCGGTTTCAAGTGCTTGTCTTATGCCTTCTTTTCCTTGTACAATCGCTCCTGTTGGAAAATCAGGTCCAGTGACAATTTGTAAGATTTTATCGATAGACACGTTTGGCTTATCAATTTTTTCAATTGTCGCCTTGATGACTTCTTTTAGGTTATGTGGTGGAATTTTAGTTGCGTAACCACTACTAATACCAGCTGCCCCATTGACAAGAAGATTTGGAAACTTTGCTGGAAGCACCGTAGGTTCAAGTTCTTCATCATCAAAATTCGGGATAAATGGCACGGTTCTTTTTTCTATATCAGCAAGAAGTGCTTCCGCTTCTTTTGATAGCCTTGCCTCGGTGTAACGCATAGCAGCTGCGGAATCACCATCAATCGAACCATTATTTCCATGCATATCTACGAGTGTAACACCCATTTTGAAGTATTGGCTCATACGAACCATTGCCTCATAGATTGAGGAGTCACCATGTGGGTGGTATTTCCCCATAACCTCACCAGCGATTCTTGCTGACTTTTTATAAGGTTTATCTGAACCCATACCCATTTTGTACATGGCATAAAGAATGCGGCGTTGAACTGGTTTTAACCCGTCTCTTGCATCCGGTAAGGCTCGATCTTGAATAATGTATTTTGAATACCTACCAAATCGATCACCGACAATGTCTTCGAGTTTTTCAGTTACTATTTTTTCTTCAATGAAGTCATCAATGCGTGTTTTGATGTCTTTCTTACTCATACATTGCCTCCTTATTGATTTGATAGTCATCTTCGTCAACAAAATCGACGTTATTTTCAATCCAGGTCCTTCTTGGTGCAACTTGATCGCCCATCAAAATAGAAACGCGCTTTTCAGCTTCGCTTTCGTCATCAATTTTAACTTGGATTAATGATCGAGTCTTAGGATCCATGGTTGTTTCCCAAAGTTGATCGAAATTCATTTCGCCCAACCCTTTGTATCGTTGCAGCATAAAATTATTGCTTGATTGCGTATATTTTTTTAGTTCTATGTCATCCCAAGCGTAATGAACTTCGGATTTAGATCCTTTTTTGATTGTGATTTTATATAGTGGTGGACAAGCAAGATAAAGCTTACCCGCTTCAACTAGTGGTTTCATATAGCGAAAGAAAAACGTTAATAATAGGACTTGGATGTGTGCACCATCCGTATCCGCATCGGTCATAATAATGACTTTAGAGTAATTTGATTTTTCAACGTCAAAATCAGCACCAAAATCCGCACCAATGGTGTGAATAATCGTGTTAATTTCTTCATTTTTTAGAATCGCATCAACGTTTGCCTTTTCAGTATTAATAACCTTACCTCTCAATGGTAAGATGGCTTGAAAACGGCGGTCTCTACCTTGTTTTGCAGACCCACCAGCTGAATCACCCTCAACTAAGAATAATTCATTCTTTGTTTTATCTTTTCCCTGTGCAGGTGTTAGTTTACCACTTAGTGTGACTTCTTTTTTATTTTTCTTTTTGTCACTTCTTGCGTCATCTCTGGCTTTTCTTGCAGCTTCTCTTACTTTATAGGCGTCAATCGAACGTTTGATCACACCACTTGAAAACTCAGCGTTTTCTTCTAGATAGTAGGTTAGTTTTTCATAGATGATGGCTTCCATTGCATTTCTTGCCTCAGGCGAACCTAATTTCGATTTTGTTTGTCCTTCAAATTCGAGAAATGCTTCAGGTATTCTAATCGATATTACAGCCGTAATGCCCTCACGAATGTCAACACCATCAAGATTGGCGTCCTTTTCTTTTAAGAATCCGTATTTTCTAGCATAGTCATTAATTGCTCTTGTTGAGGCAGATTTAAATCCGGTTTCGTGCGTACCGCCATCACGTGTGCGTACATTATTTACAAATGAAATCAGCGTTTCGCTGTATTGATTCGTAAATTGAAATGCCGTTTCAACTTCAATGGCACTTGTTTTATTGATTTGATAAACACCTTCTAAATCCTTAACGTCATGGTATGTGGTTTTACCCTTATTTAGAAACTCAACGTATTCACTGATACCACGTTGGTATTGAAATACTTCTTTCATGTTATTTCTTTCATCGTTTAGCGTAATTTTAATGTTCTTAATTAAAAAAGCACTTTCTCTGATGCGATCACGAATTGTCTCATAGTTGTATAACGTCGTTGAAAAAATCTTTGGGTCAGGTTTGAACCAAATTGATGTCCCCGTGCGTTTGGTTTTTCCAACTTCCTCTAAAGGGGATATTACTTTGCCACCTTCTGAAAAACGTTGTTTGTGGATTAAGCCATCACGGTAGATAGTTACCTCTAAAAACTGCGATAGTGCGTTTACTACCGATGCCCCTACACCATGTAAACCACCGGAGACTTTATAGCCGCCCTCAACTGAGAACTTACCTCCGGCGTGTAGAACAGTAAAAATGACTTCTGTCGTAGGTCTACCGCTCTTGTGTAATCGATACGGTAATCCTCGACCAAAATCATTAATTTCGATGCTATTGTCGTTTTTGATTGTTACATTGATTTCATTTCCATACCCAGATAGAGCTTCGTCAATTGCATTATCGACAATTTCCCAAACCAGATGATGCAAGCCTCTTGCATCAGTAGAGCCGATATACATCCCAGGACGTTTACGAACTGCCTCTAAGCCTTCTAGTATTTGTATTGAATCTTCTGTATAATTTTTTTTGATGTCTTCCATTAAATCATTCCCTACTTTTCGTATCTATATTATACCAAAACGCTTACTTTTAAACAACACAAAACATAGTCATATAGTGGTTTTTATATATTTTAGTTGGTTTTTTTTTAACAAGTGATATAATTATTTTGTACAGGGGTGAAAATATGGAGATTATCTTATTACAAATCGGTTTATTTATCGCATCATATTTGATTGGATCGATACCGAGTGGCATTATTGTTTCAAAAGTATTTATGGGGATTGATTTGCGTGAACATGGTTCAAAAAACATTGGAACATCAAATGCAATTAGAGTGATGGGCATTAAGCTTGGAATCCTTGTATTTCTACTCGATGCACTAAAAGGTGCGCTACCAATCTTATTGGTTCGCTTGATTACTCTCTTAGTTGGTGATATGTCAACATATGTAACAATTTTCAATCAGTCGTTTAATTATGAGATTTTGTTTGGCGTAACAGCTATTTTAGGACACACTTTCCCACTTTATATAGGATTTAAAGGTGGAAAAGCCGTTGCAGCTTCCTGTGGTGTCGTTCTTGTCTTAACACCAATTCCAGGTGTATTATGTATACTTGCCTATATTATTGTCGTCGCAGTCACTAAATACGCTTCTTTAGGTTCAACGATTGCGGCATTAGTCGTTTTAATATCCACTTTGGTGCAGCTATTGATCCAAGGTAGACTCTACGAAGAAATGTTTATGTTTGTTTTTTACACATTACTCGTTATTTTTATTTTTGTGAGACATAAAGATAATTATAAACGTCTATTAAATGGTACTGAAAACAAAATGAGTTTTAAAAAGAAATCTTAAAAAAAGAAACGCTCTCTATTGGAGCGTTTTTTTGTTGATTTTGTCTAACCAAATCGTTGCAATACGGTTATTGGTCATTGCAATCGGAATCATTAAAGTGAACCATAAAATAATGACCAGATAAACTTCGGTTGATAATTCTTTAATAGAAACAACTGCGATTGTTGCTCCAATTAATATATAGAGTATTAATGTTAGTACTAGATTCAAATAGATGCGCCGTTTATTTTGACTACTTTTAATTCTTAAATGATTTTTAAACAGATTTGCATTAATAAGTAGGAATATAACAAGTGATACTATGATGGTTATCCCAAGTAAGATACCAGCAATCAAATCATGGTACTTAAGAATCGAAATAGCCGCAGCAACAGCAATGATTAGTAAGAAACTACTTGTTAAAATGTTTGCTACGGTTCTGGTATACTTGATTGCATTAATGTACTTCACTTGAATATCATACGATAACTCTGGATTTTTTTGAGTTTCTTCAATCATTTTTATGTATGAAATGTCGATAATCTCTTTGTCTTCGAGATAGCGATTATAATCAA
>Ga0265295_1005337_pt1 | contig 16464 bp, 16 predicted proteins | sample Munlansysbiofilm_FD_192503 | JGI IMG/M metagenome (GOLD analysis project Ga0265295, IMG submission 192503) | Leachate microbial communities from a municipal landfill in Southern Ontario, Canada - Methane capture system biofilm | ecosystem: Engineered > Solid waste > Landfill > Unclassified ... | reverse complement strand
GCCGCCTTCTCTTCCTCCCTCATCTGTCCGACAGGAATGTCATCCTGAGCGTAGCGAAGGATCTCTAAAACTTCATTTTAACTAAACGACATTGATTTAGAAATGTGAGAAATTTCAGCGTGATGGTAAATTTTGGAAGAGCCTAATTGACCAAATCCACTAGTTTTGGCGAAGAGCCAAAAAAAGATACAAAAAAGCTCCTGAATCGTATATTTCAGGAGCTTTTTTGATTGGTTATTTCTTAAATCGATTAATTATAGTTTGCCTAATATTTTTAATAGATTTGTGTAGAACATAATTTGCAGTTCCATTCCATTTCCTTTTATATATCGAAGACGTACACTGTAAACGTTTTCCTCTTCACCTAATGTCCACATGCGAATAATTTTTCCATTTTCAGTCTTGACTTTCTCCTCTTCTTGCCAAAGACCCCTACGGTTGTCATCGCCTCCATATATGTCCTCTAAATCAGCTAAAAGGAGCATTGCTTTGTCCTGTGGAACGGTTAACTCTTCACTGTGAAATGTTACATTAATATGGTTGGTTCCCGTAAGATTTGATTTTTCTGTGAAAACACGAAATATTACTCTGTCGAATATTCCAAACTCTTTCCAAGGCAACTTTTTCTGGTAGTCGATTAGAAATGTATCTAAAATCTCCTCACTATACACCTCTTCATAATCATCTTCATAAAAGAAAGTTGATAAATCGTAGGTTATTATATCTAGGATATGCTGTGGTTTTGTGATTTTTTTAAACATTCCCATTTTAATCTAGTAAGACGTTTGGTTTTAGATAACTCCTTTTAAAGTTGTCACACAACTTGAAAAGTGTAAAAATATGAATTTAATTGATAAAATAATCTTTTCTAATAAAAAATCCACATATAAAATACGTTAATGTCTTAATTTTTGTGAAAATCACTTAATTAAATCCAAACTCTTATAATATAAGGACTCCATTTCCTTGTCTGGTAATTTCGGGTTCATCTAACGTGCAGTCAACAATAGTTGATCCTACATTTTGTCCAATTCCTGCATCAATAACTAGATTAACGCTGTTTTGGTAGTTTTCATAAATCAGCTCAGGATCCGTAATATATTCAGCAATTTCATCGTCTTCGTTTTTGACGGAAGTAATAACAAGGGGCTCCCCTAAAACGCGTATAATTTCCAGAATTATACTATTGTTTGGTATTCGGATCCCGACATTTTTCCTGCTAAACTTTAGAATTTTAGTTAATTTATTGTTTGCTTCTAAAATAAAGGTGAAAGGACCGGGCAAGTTTTTCTTTAATAACCGGAAAATGTTGTTTGATAACGGTCTTGTAAAGTCGGCAATTTGAGAAATGTCGGAACAAACGACGGAGAAATTCGATTCTTTCAATTTCTTGTTACGGATGTGAGCCATGGTCTCTATCGATTTAACGTGCTGTAAGCTACAAGCTATGCCGTAAACCGTATCGGTAGGGACAATTACCAAACCCCCATCAGACAAACAATCAACTACTTGTCTGATCTGTTTGGGGTTTGGATTCTCTTCGTAAAGTCGAATAATCATTGTTTTTAAATTAACCGTTTACTTTTTTGTAATCAGCAAGAAATTGTTGTAGCCCTAAGTCGGTTAATGGATGTTTAAACAGTCCAAGAATTGCACTTAAAGGACAAGTAACCACATCGGCGCCCACTTCCATACAGTTTATAATGTGCATAGTGTGACGTATTGAGGCCGCCAAAACTTGTGTTGGATATTCGTAGTAGTTATATGTATTTACAATCTGACGAATAAGATCAACGCCATCTGTGCAATTGTCGTCTAAGCGACCAATAAATGGAGATACATAAGTTGCTCCAGCTTTTGCTGCCAAAAGAGCCTGACCAGGAGAAAAAACTAGCGTACAGTTTGTGCGGATTCCTTTTGCTGAGAAATATTTAATTGCCTTAATGCCTTCTTTGATCATGGGAACTTTAACCACAATATTTGGGTGTAAAGCAGCTAGCATTTCGCCCTCTTTAATCATTCCTTCAAAATCGGTACTAATTACTTCAGCACTAACATCGCCATCGACAATATTACAGATTTTTATATAATGATCAAGAATATTTTTTTCTCCTTTAATACCCTCTTTCGCCATTAACGATGGATTGGTAGTTACTCCATCAAGTACTCCTAAGTCTTGTGCTTCTTTGATTTGATCTAAATTGGCTGTGTCGATAAAAAATTTCATTGTGTATAGTGTTAAATTAATTTATAACTTTTGATTTATTAAAATCCTTTCGGCGATACAAAGGTACATTTTTTAATTTCATTTTAGAAATATTAAAATCAAGGTTGTTTTCCATTTATCCCCATTGAATATCCTAATTCTAAAGCATAATGGTTGAAAAATGAGGGTCTGATTCTGAAATCTTTATTAAATAATCCCTAAATTGCCACGTTTAAAATTTCATAAAAAAGATTGTCATGTTAGTAATTGGAATTGCAGGAGGTACAGGGTCGGGGAAGACTACGGTTGTGCGTAAAATTGTTCATAATTTACCTTCCGATCAGGTTGCGGTGATATCGCAAGATGCCTATTATAAAGATATGAGTCATATCCCGTTGCAGGATAGACAAGAGATGAATTTTGATCATCCAAATGCCATCGAGTGGCCTTTGCTTATTCAGGATTTGAATAAACTTAGAAAAGGCAAACCCATTGAACAACCCATATACTCTTACTTAACATGTACCAGAAGTAAGGATTCCGTTACAATACACCCAAAAAAAGTGGTCATCGTAGAAGGGATTCTTGTACTTACAAACAAAGCATTACGCGAACTTTTGATGTGAAAGTATTTGTGCAAGCCGATGCCGATGATCGACTAATTCGAGTTATTACACGAGACATTGAAGAGCGTGGACGGTCTGTGGAAGCCACCATTGAACGATATCATTCCACGGTAAAGCCAATGCACGTAGAGTTTATTGAGCCATCTAAAACGTTTGCCGATATTATTATTCCACAAGGCGGAAATAATAGGGTAGCCATTGATATTTTAAGCAAAATAGTACGAATGAATTTAACCGAATCCAATGCATAACATACCACTAAATAACATCTTGTTTCTTGATATAGAGACAGTTCCATGTGTTTCTGAATACGAGTATTTGGACGATAGAGGACGATATTTCTGGGATAAAAAAGCCCTTAAAATTGCTCAATCGGATAACGATACTCCAGAAACATTGTTCGGGAAAGCAGGCATTTACGCTGAGTTTGGGAAAATTGTCTGTATTAGTTGTGGTATTATTGCCGCAGATGATTCTAAAACAGTGTTGAGAATAAAATCGTTTTACGACGACGATGAAAAACAGCTGTTAATTGATTTTGCTGCCATGCTTAACAAATCGTTCAACGATGATTCAAAATATCTATGCGCACATAATGGTAAAGAGTTTGACTTTCCATACATTGCCCGTCGCATGCTCATTAACGGGATCAACGTTCCTCAAATACTCGATAGTGCCGGAAAGAAACCTTGGGATATTCGGCATCTCGACACCATGGAGTTGTGGAAGTTTGGCGATTATAAGCATTATACATCGCTTGATTTGTTAACCTACATTTTTAATATCCCAACTCCTAAAGATGATATCGATGGCAGTCAGGTTGGAAATGTCTATTGGCACGATGGTGATTTACCCCGAATAGTAACCTACTGCCAAAAGGATGTTGTTGCCATTGTAAATCTTTATCTTCGTTTTAAAGTTGAACCCATTATTGAGGATATAAATATTCATTATTTGACGTAAAAAGTTCGAAATAGATATAAAAAAGAGAGTCGCAAATTTATGAAGCGACTCTTTTTTTTGCTTATGCCAAAAGTGAACGTTAACGCAGATTGTTTTCCCGCTTAATTTTGAAAAAAACACATTTTGCAAATAATTGATATATAGTTGATTGAATATTGTGAGAAATAATATATTTTCATTGGTCAAAAAAGACGAAAAATGTATGCAATTCATTGAAACCTTACGTATAATTGCGTAATAATTCAGAGGTAAATAACCAGTGTTAGTAAATACTAAATCAACTAGGAAAAATAGAAACGATGGATAGAAACGCAGTTGCGATTGGAACTATGCAAGAAGTTGCCGATAATGACGAACCTCCTCTTCTTGAAGCTCCTTATGGAGACATTAAATTCGTAGTACGTACAAAACCGAAAATGCAACTCGATTTGTTTTCTGTACGGAAACAAAACATCGATCTTAGAACAAAATACTACCCAAAGGTTTCTCAAACCAAACGGAGTATTTGGAAATGGCAAACTACCATTTCAATACCATCAAAAACCCTGCTTAATACATTGTTTAGTCACATCGTAATTCCAGAGTTGGAACATGTTTATGATTCAATACCATTGCGAATTACTCCATATTATGCTTCTCGCATCGATTCCTTGAACGTTGTTGGGCTCTATGCAATTCCATCATCTAAAGAGTTACATTGTCAGAGTTCTGTATGATTGCGAAATATACGAACGAGTATTGTTTTGTGATTTTCTACATTGCTAAATCAACAATAAATAGATTAATATGTTTCGAATAAGGCAGGTTTCGGGGGCAATGTCCATCATGGACAAGCTCGCCATCGACAAAACCGTACATTTAATGAAAACCGTTTTCCCTCATGCCGATTCATCTAAATTCGATGAGGTTGAAAAACTATTGAATGACCCTCTAAAATATCAATTTCAACTCATTCTATTGGTTGCCGACGATCACTATGGAAACTTATCGGGAGCGGCTCTTCTATTTCATGCCCCGGATCTTAAGTTTAGTTATCTCGATTATATTGCCACCGATAAACGAAGAGGTTCGATGGGCATAGGAGGGGCTTTGTATGAACGTGTTAGAGAGGAGTCATTGCTTTTGGGAAGTCATGGTTTGTTTTACGAATGCTTGCCCGATGATCCGGCCTTATGTGCAGATATAGAGCTATTGAAAGAGAATCAAACTCGTTTGAAATTTTACGAGGGTTATGGTGCCACACCCATCATCAATACAATGTATGAAACCGTTGTAAATGCAGGGGATGATTGTCCTCCTTATTTAGTTTATGATAATTTAGGATTGGAAATCACCATCACCAATCAGGAGATTAAATCCATTGTAAATGCCATTTTAGAACGTAAATATGGTGACTATTGTCCCGCCGAGTATGTAAAAAAAGTAGTTGATTCTTTTATAGGCGATTCTTTTAGCACCCGACCTTTAAAATATGTTAAAGAGCATCGAATTGTTAAAAGTGTGGCGGTGAATAAAAATAAAATAGGGTTGGCTATCAATACATTACATAACATTCATCACATTCGTTCGCGTGGGTATGTTGAGTCTCCCGTTCGGATTCCCGTTATTTTGACAGAGATTAATAAACTGGCAATTTTTAAGGAGTTAAAAGTCGAAGAGTATCCCGATAAGTACATTACTGACACTCACGATAAAGCATTATTTAAATATTTGAAAAGTGTTTGTGAAAGTTTGTTGCCCAATAAGGCTGTTTATCCATACGTTTTTCCCATCCGGAATACGCTTAAACCACCCAACGATAGAACCGTAGCTGCTGGATATTATTGCATTGACACCTTTACGCCACTCACTTCAAATTCGTTTAAGGCAGCGCGACAAGCAGTAAATAGTGTGCTCACGGCAGCCGATTATGTATTGTCCAATCAAACATTAGGCTACGGCTTGGTGCGACCTCCAGGGCATCATGCTGAACATAGGGTTTTTGGCGGATTCTGCTATTTTAATTCGGCAGCCATAGCGGCAAATATGCTTACTAAATATGGAAAGGTGGCAATGCTCGATATCGATTACCATCACGGAAATGGACAACAGGATATATTTTACGAAAATCCCGAGGTATTAACCATCTCTATTCATGGACATCCCTCGTTTGCTTATCCTTATTTCAGTGGCTTTTCTGATGAAAAAGGAGCAGGTGAAGGTGAAGGATTTAACATAAACTTCCCATTGCCTGAAACCATTGATAGTGAGAAGTATACAAAAACGCTGAATAAAGCATTGAAAGTCATAGAAAATTTCAAACCCGATTATCTCATTGTTTTATTGGGGCTTGATACCGCAAAAGGCGATCCTACAGGAACTTGGCCATTGGGAATTGCCGATTTTGAAAACAATGGTCGATTAATAGGAGCACTTAAAATCCCAACCTTGGTGGTGCAAGAGGGTGGCTATAATCAGAAGAAATTGGGACACAATGCCTCTGCCTTTTTCAAAGGGTTGTATGAGAGCTTTTTTGCCACCAAAATTTAAAACGTTATTAATCAACGATTTAAAACAAGCGAAATTGAAATATATCGATCTTATACAATCAAAATAACTGAACAACTAATTTATTAACAAAGAAAAACTTAATAATGGAAATAGGAATAACATTTGACTTGAAATCGGAGTATTTAGCAAGAGGATTTTCATCCGAAGAGGTTGCAGAGTTCGACTCGGAAGAGACAATTGATGCTCTTCAGAAGGTTATGGAAGATTTTGGTCACACTGTTGAACGCATTGGAAATATTTATGCTTTAACATCTGCCTTGGCTGGCGGACAACGATGGGATTTGGTGTTTAATATTGCCGAAGGATTATTTGGAAGAGGTCGTGAAGCTCAAATACCTGGCTTGCTTGAGGCGTATTCAATTCCGTTTACATTTTCCGATTCGTTTATAATGGCACTCACGCTCGACAAATCGGCAACAAAAAGATATTTACGTGACTTGGGCGTTCCCACGGGTGATTTTTGGGTTGCAACTCCAAGTACCAATTTAACGCTCTTGGACATTGATTATCCGGTATTTATTAAACCTATAGCCGAAGGTACGGGAAAAGGAATTCGAGGGAACTCAAAGGCAAACAACTTTGCGGAGCTTTTGCCAATGGTTACGAGTTTAATGGAAGAGTTTGACCAACCGGTTCTTATTGAGGAGTTTCTGCCCGGTCGTGAATTTACGGTTGGAATATTGGGAACTGGTCGCAATGCCAAGGTTATTGGTAATATCGAGATCATTTTTATGAATCCCAAGAGCGACAAGATTTATAATTTTGAAATCAAAATGGATTATGAAAATCATGTAATCTACAAACCTTGCCAAGAACCCATTATCGAAAAAATAAATAGCTTAGCTTTGGAAACCTACGTTGGGCTCGGTTGCCGAGATGCTGGTAGGGTAGATATCCGACTCGACAAAGATGGGGAACCGGTTTTTATCGAAATAAATCCGTTGGCAGGTATAAATCCACATCACAGCGATTTGCCCATTCTGGCAAGGATGAATGGTATGGATTATAAAACGCTTATAAAGAACATAATAGAGTCGGCTTCGTGTCGTGTAAAACAATAAATCGATTGTAATTCACCTAATTTTAGTATAACCTTAAAAAACAAAGATATGAAAATGGCAATTTTATATAATGAACTGTCGGAAAATGCAGCTGCCGATGAAGCCGATGTCCTTGATCAAGTAAATCTGGTGGAAAAACATCTTGTATCGCTAGGTCACTCAACCGAACATATTCAAGTGAGCCTTGATTTAAAAACGTTGCGAAAAACCCTGGAGCGTGGTCAATACGATGCTTTATTTAATTTAACGGAGAGCATCGATAATTTTGGCGAGTTAATAACATTTGGACCAGCCCTCCTTGATGTATTGAAAATACCATACACCGGATCTTCTTACGAGGCCATATTTTTGACATCCAATAAACCCATTGCGAAAAAAATTATGCAATTTCACGATATTCCTGTGCCACTCAGTATTACGCTGGAAAACTTGAATCAAATTAAGGATACAACACGATATATAATTAAACCCATTTGGGAAGATGGATCGTTGTTTCTTGACGAAGAATGCGTTGTTACAGGCGCTCGTCTTAAAGAAAGAATATACGATATTGATTTTCGCTTCTTCTTTATTGAACAATATGTTGATGGTAGAGAGTTTAATATCAGCATTTTAGCTTCATCAAATGGTCCCGTGGTGTTAGTTCCGGCTGAAATTGTGTTTACAAATTATGACAACGAGAAACCTAAAATTGTAGGGTATGCTGCTAAATGGAACACGGAAAGTTTTGAATATCAGAATACCCAGCGCTCTTTTACTAAAATAAGTAGCACCTTGAGAAGGGAACTGAATCATATTTGCTTGCAATGTTGGGACTCTTTTAATTTAAAAGGGTATGCGCGTGTCGATATACGACTCGATGAATATGAGGCGCCCTATGTTCTTGAAATTAATGCTAATCCGTGTATTAGTCCCGATAGTGGATTTATTGCAGCATTGAATGAGTCTGGTATCCAGGAGGTTGATGCTATTCGTAGAATTGTTGAAGATTTGAATTAACCACGTAATTTTACAATTTATGGATTCTACTGAAATTAGCTTTCGTACTAAAATTCAATTGTCAGATGTCGAAAATTTAGTCAACCTTGCCCGTTCAACCGGTTATTTTAACGACGAAGAGGTGATGATTGTACAGGAATTAGTTCAAGAAACACTGGATCAACCAAAATCTGGATATTGTTGGATTATTGCTGAAAATGAACGGATTCCTGTTGGTTTTACTTGCTACGGAAGCATCGCAGGTTCGTTAAATACTTGGGATTTATATTGGATTGTTGTTGCTCAAAATTTGCGTGGCGGTGGAATTGGTAAGAAATTAATTCGGCAAACGGAACACGATGTTAAAGCAAATAATGGAGCATTGTTAATTGCCGAAACCAGCGGTAGGCAGCAATATCAAGATACGCACAGTTTCTACCAACGGTGTGGCTATACGCTCGAAGCAACCATTAAAGATTTCTATGCGCCCCTTGACGACAAGTTGTTTTATGTGAAGAGAATGTGATTTGAATAGGCAAAACGAAGCGTTTGAATTTATTTCGCATCTTTCTTTGCAAGTAATTTTTCAATGGATAGCATTTCGTCGCGGTATTGGGCAGCATTGATAAAATCGAGCTCTTTGGCCGCTTTTTCCATGTTTTGTTTCGACATCGCAAGGAGTTCGTTCAGATCCTTTACCGACATATAGCGATAGACTTCTTCGGCAGCATTGTTGATTTCTGGAGCTTTCGACTTGTAGCTTTTTGTTTTATTATTGGGCAACAATTTAGAGATCTCTTCCGCCGATTTTTTCACAATTTGCGTAGGAGTGATGTTGTTTTTCAGGTTAAATTCCACTTGTTTTTGTCGTCGTCGGTTGGTTTCGTCCATGGTTTGCTGCATCGAACGTGTAATCTTGTTGGCATACATGATTACCCTTCCGTTCAGATTTCGAGCTGCCCTGCCCGCAGTTTGTGTTAGTGAGCGTTCCGACCGTAAGAATCCTTCCTTGTCGGCATCTAAAATGGCTACCAAACTCACTTCTGGTAAATCGAGACCTTCGCGCAAAAGGTTTACTCCAACTAAAACATCGATTACTCCTTCGCGCAGTTGGCTCAAAATCTCCACTCTATCTAGTGTGTCCACGTCGGAGTGAATATATTGCGAACGTATTGCGAACCGTTCCAGATATTTCTGCAACTCTTCGGCCATTCGCTTTGTTAATGTAGTAACTAGCGTTCGTTCGTTGCGTTCAGTTGTTATTCGAATCTCTTTCAGCAGGTCATCCACTTGGTGGGTCGATGGTCGCACTTCAATCCTTGGATCGAGTAGTCCGGTTGGTCGTACAACTTGTTCAACAATAAGGCCTTCGGAACGTTCCAGCTCGTAATCGGCAGGAGTGGCACTAACGTATATGATGTTGCTTACCAAGTCCTCGAACTCTTCAAATTTTAACGGACGGTTGTCGATGGCAGCTGGAAGTCGAAATCCGTAATCCACCAAATTTGTTTTCCGGCTTCTGTCGCCTCCATACATGGCTCTGATTTGGGAAATAGTGACGTGCGATTCATCAATCACGGTTAAAAAGTTTTTTGGGAAATAGTCGAGCAGACAGAATGGACGGGAACCCGCTTCTCTGCCATCGAAATATCTCGAATAATTCTCAATTCCACTGCAATATCCAAGCTCCCGAATCATCTCAAGGTCAAAGGTAACCCGGTCGTAAATGCGCTTTGCTTCGAGCCGTTTAGACTGCTCATTGAAGTAAGCAACCTGTTTTGTGAGATCATCTTCAATGAGGCGGATTGCCTTTGAAACACGTTCTTTTGTGGTTACAAAAATATTGGCCGGAAAGATCGTTATCTCTTCTCTTTGTTGAATGGTTGTACCACTGATGGGATCGAAGGTGGTAATATCTTCAATTTCATCACCCCAAAACGAGATTCGAATGGCAAACTCTCCGTAGGCAACCCAAATTTCGACCGTATCGCCAAGAACTCTAAATTTCCCACGCGCAAACATAACCTCGTCTCGACTGTAGAGAGAATCGACCAGAGTGCGGAGCAGTGCATTGCGTGCTATGTTTTGTCCGCGTTTAATCTGGACTACATTTTCATAAAAGTCGGCCGGATTTCCAATTCCATATAAACATGAAACAGAACTGACCACAATAACATCGTTTCGTCCACTCAAAAGAGCCGAAGTTGCACGCAAACGTAGTTTTTCGATCTCTTCGTTTATGCTCAGATCTTTTTCAATATAGGTGTCGGAAACGGGTAAATAGGCTTCGGGCTGGTAGTAATCGTAATAAGAAACAAAATATTCTACCTGATTATCTGGAAAAAAACCTTTTAGCTCGGCATAAAGTTGCGCAGCTAACGTTTTATTGTGGCTTAGCACCAACGTGGGCATTTGCACCTGTTCAATAACATTAGCTACGGTAAATGTTTTTCCCGATCCAGTAACTCCTAAAAGTGTTTGAAATCGATTTCCATCTTTAATGTTTTGGACAAGCTGTACAATCGCCTCAGGCTGATCACCTGCGGGAGCATAATCCGAAACAACCTTGAATTTCATGGTGTTAGTATGGTTGTTTTACTTTTTTAAATAAAAATAGATGGGGAAGTGGTCGCTGTATCCTCCAAAATATCTTTGCCCGCCATATGATCTTGCCGGTGCTAAAACCCCTTTATTGGTTTTGTAACAAATCCATTCGGGTGAAAAAATAATGCCATTCCCAACAGCTCGTAGTCCTTTACCCTTAATAATGGATTGAGAAACTACAAAGTTATCGAGCATACTCCATTCGTCGCGATAGTTATGTGTTCCAAGTCCTTTGTCAAATAATGGAAACATAATATTTATCAATGCACTGTCGGTGTCGGGTTTTCCGGCTCCCAATGCGCTGTGTAGTGATGTATTGTTTGGGTTGTCGTTAAAATCGCCCATTATAATAATCTTCGTGTTTTTGTTTATGCTTAGTAGTGAGTCAGTTACATTGCGTAACGTAAGGGCTGACGAGATTCTTCGAGGTTCAGTTTTCTCAGCACCGCCCGAACGACTCTTCCAATGGTTTACAAACAGGTGGAGCGTATCTTTTTGTAGAATTCCTTTTACATATAAAATGTCTCTGGTACGATAACGTTTGTTTTCGTCTGTGTAAACTGGAACAATTTGTTCTTTAATGAGTTTAAAATTGGGTGTATGAATTAGCGCCACATCAATACCTCTTGGATCTGGACTGTCGAAATGACAAATATGATAATTTCCTTTGCTTAGTGTTTTTTGTTCTGTTAAATCTTTAACCACTTGTCGATTTTCTATCTCTGTTAGTCCAATAATGTCTGGAAGTTGTTTTTCGTCAATTGTGGATAGTACTTTGGCTAAATTCTCAAGTTTAGTGTAGTATTTTTCGGTATCGTATTTTTTGGGACCTTCAGGAATAAAGTCTTTGTCATTTCCAGAATTTGAAATGGTGTCGAAAAGATTTTCTACGTTGTAACTAACAATAAGAGCTTGCTTTGTTGGTTGGCACGATACGAAAATTATAAGTGACAATGCGATTGCCGAAAAAAGGATTTTTGATGTTGATTTCATTGATATTGAATTTAAGAAATTGAATTATAGTAACGGTTATTGCAGCGTTTTTATTGCATCGTTGAGGGTTGGGTATAAATCAAAAACCTTGTTGAGTTTGGTGATTTTAAATAGACCAGTAACTTCGGGGGAGATGTTTACAAGTAGCATTCGTTTATCCGATTTTTTTGCCTGATCAAAGACACTTAAGAGTACGCTAAACCCTGTACTATCAATATAACGAATTTCAAGAAAATTAATGATGATGGCTTTGTTATTTGCCAGATTGTTTTTTAAAACGACCTTAAAGTCTTCTGAATTTAAAGCATTTATTTTTTGAGTGTTAACTCCTTTTATTATAGGAATACCATCAATAATTTCCGTTTCAAACATAATTATAAATTTGTTAAGTAGTTTTCCAGTTCGTATAGAACGTCTCCAATTGAATTTGTAAAAGTATCAATTAATTGGATAATCTCTCCCTCATTGGGCGACTCTTTCGATATAATTTCCAATTCTTTCATTGTGCTTTGTAATTCATAGGCGCCCACCATGGCAAACGATGATTTTAAACTATGTGCTGCTAGGCCAATTCCTGCCCAATTTTTTTCTTGTAATCCGATGTTTATTTGACTCTGATACTCTGGCAGTTGTTCAAAAAAAGCGTGTAAAAAATCTTTTAATAAATCAGTGTCTCCATCGGTTACATTTCGTAAGTAGTTTAAATCGATGTGTTTATAAAGTGTTAAATCGGGATAATTTGATTCTATAAGTTGATCAATTTTCGATATTAACTCGTTGGGCTGATATGGTTTAGATATATAATCGTTCATACCAACACTTAAACAACGTTCTTTCTCACCCTTAATGGCTGCTGCTGTAACGGCTATTATAGGAATAACGTTATTTGGAGCATTAAGTTCATTTCTAATGTGTGTAGTTGTTGTATAACCGTCCATTTCCGGCATGTGTAAGTCCATGAGAATGAGGTTGTAGTGATTTTTATCCAAAAGCGTTAACACCTCTACTCCGTTTTCAGCACAATCGATTTTAAATCCATGTTTTTGAAGCAACGATAGTGCCAGTAATTGGTTAATTTGGTTATCTTCTGCTAACAAAATACGAACTTTACTGCGAATTGAGTTTTCTAAAATCTCATACTTTTTAGGATTTTCGGGGCTTAATGGTTTTTCAGATATGTCGAAGGTTATTGTGAATGAAAATTCGGAACCCAATCCTTTTCTACTTTTAACATTCATTTGTCCGCCTTGCAGTTCAACCAGTTGTTTCGAAATGGTTAACCCTAGCCCTGTTCCGCCATATCTACGGGTTGTACTGCTTGATTCTTGATTAAAAGAATGGAATATATCGTTTAGTTTCTCTTTGTTTATACCTATTCCAGTATCGATAACACTAAATTTCAAAGAGACGGTATTTGATGTTTTATCAACAATTTTAACACTTATACTAACATATCCCTTTTCGGTAAATTTTATGGCATTGCCTAAAAGGTTTGTTAAAACTTGATTTAGACGTGTTTCGTCGCCTAAAAGGACGGGGATATTATCCGGAATCTTAATTTTTAACGGAAGTTTTTTTGTTGCTGCCTTTTGTATGTGTGGAGCTGTTGTCTTTTTTATGAGTGTATTTAGCTCAAAGGGACTACTGTCGAATTCTAATTTCCCAGCCTCTATTTTTGAAAAGTCGAGAATGTCGTTTATAATTACAAGCAACGATTCTGCCGAGGTGTTAATATTATCGAGGTAGCTGCGTTGTGTTGATGAAAGTGGGGTGTCGAGCATTAATCCGGCCATTCCAATGATGCCGTTCATGGGAGTTCTAATTTCGTGACTCATGTTTGCTAAAAACCGTTCTTTGGCTTTCACAGAGCGTTCTGCTTGTTCTTTTGCGTAGTGAAGGGCTAAGTTCTGCTCCTCTATTTGCGAAAGCATGGAGTTAAAACCCTTATTCAAATATCCTATTTCGTCGTTTCTGTTTTCGGTGGTTCGGATTGAAAAGTCTTTTTTAACAGAAATATCTCCCATCAGATTAGTTAACGTAATAATGGGGTTGGTAATGAATTGTTGAAGTTTCAGCGCCAATAAAAACGCAATGGCTAAGGATGTTAAGAGAATGATGGTTATAATATTGGAGAAGTTTTTGACCCGTTCTTTATACTCTTTTAAATCAGAAAAGATTGTTACACTCCCAATAACATCGCCATCCATTAATACCGTTCTATTTACTAGAAATCCATGATCCAACAGAATCGATGTATCGCGAAGATGGGGGACGAATGGAATTACCGTAACCCCATTTTTTTCTTGATATTGTGCTAAAATATCGCCCGATTTTGATTTTATTTGAGCCCCTCGTATGCTTGGGTTTGCCTCCAGAGAGTTCAGCAATTCAAAAGCTACGGATATATCTTTAAAAAGAATGGCTGCCGTACTATTATTTCCAATAACTCCTGCTAAGATTTGCAAATCGCTCAGCGATTTATCTTCAAACTGTTTGCGGTCGTATGCGAAAAATATGGAGCCGGCTAATATGAGAGCAATGGATGAAATTAGTATAATAACACCCACTACTTTAACCTTTATTGAAAAGTTATTAAAACTCAATTTCATTAATGGTGACAATTTTTGCCAATGTTAATAACTTTGAACTAATAATTAAGTCATTGTTTTTGGCTGTTATGTTATTTATTTCAAATCGATGGCGATCGTATTGGGGTGTGAAATTTATGATTCCTCCCATCTGACAAAAACCTTGAATATTATCGCCCACGGTTAATATCGATTTTTTCTTCACTACTTTTAGCAAGTTCATTGTCTCGGTTTTGGTTAATTCACTCACAAAAAGGATATGACATTGTTGTATTTGTGAAGGTTGATTGTAATATTTAATTACAAATGAACGACCTTCAATGGAGCTGTTTCTTATGGTACGTCGTATGATTTCACCAAAACGGTCGTTTCCATAAATCCCAATCACTATGGGCGACGTCTCGTTGGCAAAACTATCCTTAGGCCATTCTACAAAACGAGCAAAATTATAGATGTATCCTGCTTTTACTTCATACTCGGTGAATTTTTGAGCGGAGGTTATTTTTGGAATTAGAATCACCAAAAACAGAAAACTGAGCGATATGGTTAGTTTTCTAATCATTGGTTTTTATTTCAAATATTTTGAGTTCCACGCGTCGTTTCATTCCAAATAAATCTTCTTTATTGGAGAGCTCAATGGGCGCATTGTCAACACCATGGGGTATCACAATGGCATGATATCTGGCTATTCCTTGTCCAACAATATGCTTTAAAGCCGCTTTAGCTCGCCGTTCCGATAGTAAGTGATTATATGCCTCGGTTCCTTGCGGATCGGTATAACCATGGATTTCGATTCCAAATTTTGGATTGTTGTGCATTACGTGAGCAATGGCATTCAGAATCGGATAATATTCAGCTTCAATGGCAATGTCATTTACATCGAAATAAATTTTCTCATGATAAACATAATAGCGATCCGATATTTTTGAGTTTTGGAATATTTTTGTCGAATCATGTTGTTCTGCAATTTTGGGAACAATAATTCGCTGTTCATCCGATTTTATGGGCGGAGCAGTAATAACCGTATCCTGCCCGTAAATGCTTGCCACGAGCGATTTTTTAGGATCGTTTTGTTGATAATATGTGGGGGAAACCACTACTTCGTCGTAAAGTGTGTTTTGGTCTAGCACCGAAAGGCTAAGACTGTCGGTTGACTCAATGGCTTCCCCTATTAAGCTGAAAAGCGAGGAGTAGTCGGGATCCACATTTTTCTTTTCGGACTGAGTCGTTAATTGTTCTAAACTCTCAAGCCCAATACTGTCGGTTTGATAAATAATATCGCCAATAATTTGAAGTAGATGATCGTAGTTTTTCTGGTCATCTTTGTTCAAATCACTAACCAAGGTATCCGACAGCGGTGTTTTATAAATATCATAAAAAGTGTTTCGTACTCGAATATTCTCCCCAACACGTTTGTTTTTGATTTCAATGGATTCGAGCGTAATTTCTTGAAATAGCTCATAAAAATAACTTTGTTCGGGTATATAAACATTAATTAAGTGGGGAAGAAATCCTTCTGCCTCAATAACAATATCGTAGTTGCGTCCTGGAGGAAATATCATTAAGTATTTTCCGGTGTATTCATTGGGACTGTATGTGTACTTTACTCTCTTTTTTGTTTCGTTGTCATATACTTTAATTTTGGTTGCCAATGGTTTAGGTGGATTCCCGATTTTTATGGATCCTTTGACCATGGTCAGTGGAATATTCTCTTGGAGATCGGTCGTAAATATTTTGAATCGACCCGGAAAGTAATTCAATGATTGTGCGAAAAATGCTTTTTCTCCTTTTGCGTCGATCATAAAATATTTATCGTCGTAAACGGTGTTTGCATAATTTATTCCAACGGGTGTTTGCCAAAATTTATCCTCATTGAGCTGTGTTTCAAATAGATC
>Ga0265295_1005336_pt1 | contig 16465 bp, 17 predicted proteins | sample Munlansysbiofilm_FD_192503 | JGI IMG/M metagenome (GOLD analysis project Ga0265295, IMG submission 192503) | Leachate microbial communities from a municipal landfill in Southern Ontario, Canada - Methane capture system biofilm | ecosystem: Engineered > Solid waste > Landfill > Unclassified ... | reverse complement strand
GGTTTTTTTTAAAATGTGCAAACAGCATTTGAAACTGGTGAAGGAAATACAGATCAGAAACTATGATGGGTTAATCGCACATACCTCTCTGGTTATTGCAAGATATAACATACTCAGCCTTTATCAGCGGCAACACATGGATCAGCGATCGTTTGGAGAGCTCTTTCGAGCATGCAATGAAGAGATGGCCAACTTAACTTTTATGGTTTCCTTGGAAAGAATTATGCGTTTGGCAATGGCACACATACAACGCCTCTATGAATTCACGGAGCAAATGATACAAGATATGCTCGACCTGGTGATGGGGCAAGCTCTTAGTTATTTTGGTTTCACTGACAGATCGAGTCATTTAGCGGAGGGGTAGAAGCGCTTCACCGAAAGTTGAGTCAAACAATTCTTGGGACGAGAATCTCTTGTTCATGGGTCACCTCACCTCTTTGGGTTTTCAGTTACCTATCTTATATCACCAGTCCTGGATTCTGTCTGTTGCCTCTTAAACTGGAATCGGGATTACTCTGGCGATATCCCCTTTGTTCTCAGTGGTTTACGCCTACAATGCCTCTTGAAATCAACAATGGATTACTCCGCTCATATTCGCATATATTACAAGGGGTTAGCTTGGCCATGTCTCTTAAAATTGTTTTCGATTAGTCTACCGATTTCATGGGGTTTTATGGGGCCTGCAAAGGGCGGTGATTTGGACCACCAGATATTGGATAACGATAGCAGCTTTTATTCCATATTCTGCCACAATGACCTCCAATGGCAGTGCAGGTTTTGTCTGTCTTTGTAATAAGTTTGCCGCAACTGCGGTATTGGGTTTTTCCTGATTTACGGCCTCTTCAAGTTTTTTTGCCAGGTAGTTGTTTTTACTATCAGATTGGTTCTTTTTGTTCAATTTTTCACATTGTCTTCGATGGAGTTCAGTTCGGCAGGCCGGGTTGCAGGTCTTTTGCCGCCCCTTTTGCCTCACATCAGGTTGAAACCATTTTCGGCAAATTGCACAAGGACGTTTTCCACGGGAACTTTTTGCCATTATATTTTCTCCAAGGTTCAAGTTATAGAAAATATAAAAGCAAAATTTCATTCTTTTGTGAATCGGTAGCGGGATAACGGCGGGGTAAGCTGGGTATGTTTGTTGATCTGATTGGCAGGGTATGCGGCGGGGTAACGGCGGGGTATGCTGGGTATGATTTATTAATTTGATTGGCGGGGTATGGCGGCGGGGTACTACCTAGGAGGCGTTACACTATTTTGTCAGTGATTCTGGGGTAAGGCGTTACACTATTTGAATGTTAGTATACGGGTCGCAGGCTATCTGGGTTGACGGTGATTGTTCAACTCTAAAGCCCTCAAGATCCTGTACATGGTTGATTCCGATCCCATATAGAGACCCTGGTCAGCAAGTTTAGGAACGATTTGATTGGGGTTAGAATCACCGAATTCAGGGGATTTCAACACAGCCACAATCTTTTCCTTTTCGTCTTCAGAAATCTTGTTAGCAGGAACTGCACGGGAACCTTTGCGGTTATCAGATAAACCATGCTTCTCCCAGCGCTGTACGGTGCGAACAGGTAAACCCAGCAATCAAGCGGCCTGACGTTTTAGTGCCCCTGCGTTACAGGCTTCAGATATCAAACCTAAAGCCTTTGTTTTGTCGTCTTCTGAAATCAATCGTCCTCTGGGTCCCCCCAGATAAAGTGGGCTTTTTTTTTAGAACCAGCAGGGTTGCGGTTTCCGCAAGGGCTTTGTTTTTTCGGGAGAGTTCCTTTTTCAAGCTAAGGATCTCTTTCTTTAATCGACCGGTTTCATTGGATTTCTTTTTGCCTGAATTTGGGGTTACTGAGGCAATGACATCTTTTTTCCACTGTTTGAGATGATGGGCAAAGATACCCTTTGTCCGGCACCAGGCAACACGTTCCTCGTCTGACATAGACCCTGTTTCGATTAATGCGTCAATACGTTCTTCAGAAGTCCAGTCTTGGGGCCGTTTTTCCTGTTTTTTCAATACTATGTTCCCATCTTGTTTGTAGTTTTTAAGCCAGTAAGCAAGGGTTGAGCGACCAATCCCGGCCTCCTTTGCTATTTCTGTATGGGTTTTCTCGCCCAGCAAGGCCTTTTTTAACACAGCTTGTTTCGTTTTGATAGAATATCCCATCTGCATCACCTCAACACCCCCAATTGTTATCACCGGTCAATTCCTGACCCACCAAGGGGCTTTATAGTGACCCACCCTAAAAATATATGTCATGATTTAAGGCTATTACAAACGTCCATATCCAGCCATTCCTTAATAATCTTAGCGGTTGCATGCGGCAACAGAGCACAGCTTTAAAATAAGCCAATGATTTAGGTGAGTTAAGGATATCTAAAAAAGCAAATTTTGATTCCACCGGTTTTAAGAAAAAGAATAAAATACATAAGTATATGCAATTATTATAAATTGCATTTAGGGTGGGTCAAAAAACCGGTGGTGGGTGGGTCAGTTTTTTCCCGGTGATAACAACCCCCAATTGTGAATGTTCATTTGAGGTGACAACTATCCTGACACAGGGGGGCGTCAGGGCTGTTAAATTGCCTTAGTCCTTGACTTTAGCCAAATATCTTATAGTATACACGTTTTTGGATAAGGGCCCCAGTAACCCTGTTGATTAATGGGGACTCCCTTTGAAAAATAACCAATTAATTCAAAAATTGACTTTTCCTGAATCATTGTAGTATACTCATGAAACTGTTTTTTAGATGTCTAAAAAAGTTGAGTTGTTTGCGTAGCAGTGATGTAAACGAAAAAACGGAGCAACTGAGCAATACAACTATCTCTGACAACAAAATAGTACTATTTATACTCGATTATCAAGTTTTTTAAATTGCCTGGAAAGCCATTCGACCTAACTGCTTGATTCTATTAGATCTGTGTTTTTCATATGGCTTTTGTAGGCACCAATGATTTCAATGCTCCTGAGAAAAACTTGATAATCAAGTTATAGGATCTTTGCATGCAAGAACAGTGGACAAGTATTATTAGACCTGCCAGCGGCTGGTTAAATTTTAATTTTGGTGAATTGTGGCGGTACCGTGATTTGATTGCGCTGTTTGTCAAACGTGATTTTACGGCAACCTACAAACAAACCATTCTGGGACCACTCTGGTTCTTGATTCAGCCATTGTTCTCAACGCTTGTATTTACGGTTATCTTTGGTAATATAGCCAAAATTCCTACTGATGGTGTACCCCCGATGCTGTTTTATATGACCGGAATAGTGGCCTGGAACTATTTCTCCACTTGCATGACCAACACTGCAGATACTTTTACTGCGAATGCTAATATGTTTGGTAAGGTTTATTTTCCACGTTTGGCAGTGCCTGTATCTGTAGTAATTATTAATCTGCTTACTTTTGCCATTCAATTTGTTTTTTTTCTCTGTTTCCTTTTTTATTTCATATCCCGCGGTGCTCCCATTTATCCATCGTTCTGGATTTTATTAATACCTTTTTTAATTGTGCAGATGGGTTTATTGGGGCTGGGGCTAGGCATTATTGTCTCTTCGCTGACGACCAAATATCGTGATCTGACCTTTGCGGTTGGCTTTGGCACCCAGCTTTTGATGTATGCCACGCCCATTGTTTACCCCATGTCTCAGATACCCGAAAAATGGCGGTGGCTTTATACATTCAATCCCATGTCCTCAATAGTCGAAACATTTCGCTTTGCATTCCTGGGAGCCGGAACAATCAATGTGAGTGCTCTGTTGATCAGCCTCTGTATGACAGTATTATTGTTCTGCACTGGCCTTGTACTGTTCAACAGGATTGAAAAGACATTTATGGATACGGTGTAGTTGAATATGCGTGATACGGTCATAAGGGTTGAAAACATCAGTAAGGAGTATCGGCTCGGCACCATCAGCCATGGTACTCTGTATCGAGATCTGCAAAGCTGGACTGCAAAGTTGCTTGGCAAGGAAGACCCGAATTCGAAAATTGCTTCGGCAGGATGCAGTGTTAAAAACGGTATATTTAAAGCTCTCGACGATATTTTTTTTGAAGTCAAAAAGGGAGAGATATTGGGGATCATCGGTCGTAACGGTGCAGGTAAGTCTACACTACTCAAAATTATCTCCAAAGTTACGTCACCCAGCAAAGGTGTAATCAAAATAAAAGGAAGGGTTGCCAGTCTGCTGGAGGTGGGAACAGGGTTTCATCCCGAGCTGACCGGCAGGGAAAATATTTTTTTAAATGGCGCTATACTTGGGATGACCAAGAAGGAAATTAGTCGAAAGTTTGATGAAATAGTTGATTTTGCTGAAATAGAAGCATTTATTGATACGCCAGTTAAACGTTATTCTTCAGGGATGTATGTAAGGCTTGCCTTTGCAGTTGCAGCCAATCTGGAACCGGAAATTTTGATCATTGATGAAGTGCTGGCTGTTGGGGATATAGGGTTTCAGAAAAAGTGTCTTGGTAAAATGGAAGAGGTATCAACACAACATGGGAGAACGATCTTATTTGTAAGTCATAATATGGAGGCAGTATCTACATTATGTACAAAAGCGCTTATATTACAGTCTGGAAAGATTACCTATGAAGGTAATGTTCATGTAGCGTTAGACACTTATAGTGAACTCAATAGACGAACGGGAATCTCGGTAAACAATTGTTTTAGCAGGGGAGGTTCAGGTGGTGTAAAAATCGTTAAAGTTTTCACTGCATCCGCTGGTCAAGGAAATAGAACCAAAATATTATCTGGTGGATCCATGTGTATAAATATCGAATTAAAAATGGACCCTCAGTATCAAGGTAAAAATATTAATATAGGAATTGGAGTTGATACCATAAGTGGTAAACGTCTTTTTACCAATGTTTCTTCGTGGGAGGGGGACGAAGTGGTAATAAAAAAGGATTCGGCTATGATTGGTTGTTATATTGAAAATGTTGCATTGATTCCTGGAACCTATCTTGTCAGTGTGTCTGCAGTCTTTCAAACTGATACTTTAGATTGTGCTGTCCATTGCGCAGAATTTAACGTTCATGCCTGCAACACAGAGTTTTATGTTCCAAGGGAAAAAGATCATGGAGAAATATATGTCCCGTGCAAATTTAGCGTGTTACCTAGTACTGTAATCAAAAGAAACCTATGAGAATGTTTGCTCGTGATGAAGTAACGTATGAGTATGATCCGTCTGTTATTGGCTATATTTTATCAGATGAAGCGAATCCTTTGAGAAGGATTTGTGAGATAATACATAGTCATTCCAAGGTCTTAGATGTCGGTGCGGGAAATGGTTTGCTGGCTGTAGTTATGAAAATGTTTAATAAGGAAGTAATTGTTGATGGAATAGAGCCAGATCTACATGCAGCAAAGATTGCACGATCGCATTATCGGTTTTTCGGGACAGGTTCTGTGCAAGACTATAAGGAACATATTCAAAAAGAAGACTACGATTATATCATAATGGCTGATGTGCTTGAACATTTTACAGACCCCCAAAGTTTTCTTGATGCTTTAGTTTCATGGATTCCTCTTAAAACTAAAATCGTATTGTCAATACCCAATATCGCCTTTGGGGCAATCAGATTGGACTTACTTAAAGGAAATTTCAGGTATGTTGATTCTGGAATTATTGAAAAAACACATTTGAGATTTTTTACTTTAGAAACGTTACAAAAGTTAGTTTCAACTATCGGGCTTAACATTGAAAAAATCTGTTTTCTTCAAAGAGATTTTCTTACTACCGATATTCGACAAAGTGTAACAGGTGTTGGGTGGTCAACTCTCTATAATTTGATGAGGGATGAGTCTGCTTCCACTTATCAATTCCTTGTAGTGTTGTCACAAACTTCAGTGATAACTGAACAAAAATATTATGGTGTTAAAACAAAAGTACGCATTTCGGAAATCGTTAGATCTGTATTTGAAAAATGGTTAAAATAAGCGTAAGAAAGGCACAAAATGAGTTATGCAAGAAATTTGTATCTTGATTTGATGAAGAAGGTTCTTACCTACTATATTTGGGGTGAAAATTATGAGCCTGTTCGGTTAGAGGAAGTACTTCCCTTTAAAAATTCATTGGTCAAAGGCTACATAGAAAAATATCTGAAAAAAGGTGGTCTCAAAGTTGTACGTGACTTTCCCTATGATCCAGAGAAGAGGGCCAATGGATTGGATTGGCCACCTCTTGCAGATACTATGATCGGTCTGAAACGCTTGGATAATCTCCAGATGTGTCTTGAGAATGTTATAGCTGAAAAAGTACCAGGGGATGTCATTGAAACCGGAGTCTGGCGAGGCGGCGGTTCTATTTTTATGAAAGCAGTTTTAGCGTCTTATGGTATTTTGGATCGGAATGTCTGGGTGGCAGATTCCTTTGCAGGACTTCCAGAGCCTGATCCTGTGAAATACCCAGAGGATCATGGTGACACTCATCATACAATAAAAATTTTATCTGTCTCCTGTGAACAAGTTAAAGCCAATTTTGCCAAATATGGATTATTAGATGATACTGTAAAATTCCTGAAAGGTTGGTTTAAGGATACTCTTCCAAGTGCTCCAATAAAAGTATTGGCAGTAATTCGGTTAGATGGTGATATGTATGAATCCACCATGGACGGTCTAGAAAATCTATATCCAAAATTAGTGCAGGGTGGATATATCATTATTGATGATTATGTACTACCTCCATGTCGTAAGGCCGTTCATGATTATCGTCATAAGAACGGGATTAAAGAGGATATCATTGATATCGATGGTATCGGTGCGTTTTGGAGGAAAACAATTTGACCAATTTAACAGAGGATTGCGTTCGCTGTCGTCAACCTTTCAAGGTCTCGATTTGTATCCCAACATATAACGCACCAGAATTTTTTAGAAGGGTAATGCAATCGATTGTAATACAAGACTATACAGATTTTGAGGTCATTGTGACTGATGATTCGCAAAATGATTGTATTCGGGATGTCCTATCAGATTTCAGTTTTGCAGGTACTTTGACCTATATAAAGAATTCAAAACAACTGGGGGCACCAGGGAACTGGAATCGGGGTATTGAAATAGCAAAGGGTAAATATATCAAAATTCTTCATCATGATGATTGGCTGTTAACCTCTGAGAGTCTTGGGTTCTTTGTTGATATGATGGAAAAAAACCCTTTGGCGAGTTTTGGTTTTTCTTCAGCGGAAGCCTATGATCAAGAGCATCGTTTTAAGTTTATTCATACTTTGCCGGAAAGTCGAATTAATGACTTGGCGATAGATTGTAACACACTTTTTCTGGGGAATTTTATAGGCCCACCTAGTTCAATCATTTTTAAAAACACACCTGGATTGCGTTTTGATGAAAATCTCCAATGGTTAGTGGACATAGATTTTTATATACAATTGCTACGTCTCAATAACTTTTTCATATCCTGCCAAGACCCTCTTGTTGGTGTAACGGTTGAGAGTTCGCATCAGGTGACACGTGGCTGTGAAAACAATAAGCAGGTGGAGTTGTATGAACATTTATATCTTTTTTCAAAACTCTCACATAAGAGAAGACACTTTTTTGAACATATAAAGACTTTCTCGCAACTGTTCAAAAAATTTTCTATAAGCTCTTTTCATGAACTTACCCTCTTAGCACCAGATGTCGATATACCTTGGTATATAGGGCTATTGGCTCAAATTCCGCGTCGACCATTAAAGAGGGCTTAGATATGTCTATATTTAAATTTGGTAAAAAGATACTCAAGGGAGAGAAAAAAAGTTTTTCACAATCTGGAGAAGATCTGATTATGCAGTTTATATTTATGTGGCTGCGGATTGAAAAACCGTCATATATAGATATTGGGGCACATCATCCAACTTATCTGAGTAATACTTTTCTTTTTTATGAAAATGGGAGTTCTGGAGTGTGCATAGAGCCGGATCCTTTCCTTTTTGAGAGAATCTGTAAAACAAGAAAACGAGACGTGTGTCTCAATATCGGAGTTGGTGAAGGCAACTCTGATAAGGCCGATTTTTATATCTTAAGTAGTCGGACGCTCAATACATTTTCCCGTGAAGAAGCTCAACGGTACGCAAGCTATGAAGGAAAGACGATCCAGAAGATAGTTGAGATACCTCTTTTATCTATTAATGAGATAATTGAAAAATATTGTCCTGAAGTTCCAAATTTTGTATCTATAGATGTGGAAGGGATGGATCTGCAAATTCTTAAAAGTTTTGATTTTAAAAAATATTGTCCGGAAGTTTTCTGTATTGAAACACTCACATATACGGAGGACAATACTGAGCAGAAATTAACCGAAATAATCGATTATATGTTGTCAAAGGATTATTTTGTTTATGCAGACACTTATCTGAACTCGATTTTTGTTTCACAAGCTGCATGGAATCATAGGAAATAATTTCAATGAAAAAATTACACCTTGGTTGTGGACGAAAATATCTGGAAGGGTATATAAATATAGATTGTCCTGTTATGAATCAAACGGTTCAGACCGATCTATTCGCTGATGAGTATGTAGATATTACTGTATTGAAATATGAAGATAATTCAATTGATGAAATAAGGCTACATCATGTTTTTGAGCACTTCTCCCGTCCTGTTGCACTTGCACTTCTTTGTAGGTGGCGAAATTGGTTAAAACCTGGAGGTTTGCTGCGAATAGAAACGCCCGATGCAAATGCTTGTTTTAGAATGATGCTATCCCCCTTTACATCCTTTGAATGTAAACAGCAGGTAATGCGTCATCTTTTCGGTTCTCATGAGGCTTCGTGGGCTTTTCATGCCGATGGATGGTACGAAGGCAAATTTAGAATTGTTTTAAATAAATTAGGGTTTACAAAAATTAAATCCCTAAAATCAAAATGGGAACTACTTCGGAATATTGAGATTGAGGCCATAAAATCAAATGATTCATTTAAGTTTGTTGATTTCGAGAAAGCGACCAAAGAAATTTTAAGAATGAGCGCTATCAAATTAAAAAAAAATAATAATGTGATTATACCAGAGAGCGAGACTGAAATGATCAACGTTTGGATTGACACCTGGAAAGCCATTTATGAAGTATGAATTTAACAAAAGTTTAAGTTTTGATTGTTTAGTCAGCATAGTTCTTCCAGTTTATAATGGATCACAATACATAGAGGAAGCTATAGATAGTATTCTCGCACAATTATATACGAATTTTGAATTAATTGTTTGTAATGACGGTTCAAAGGACAACTCCGCATCTATCATCCAAAGCTACTCTGATTCTCGAATTCGGTTTTTCCAACAGGAAAATCAGGGCCTTGCTGCCACCTTAAATAATTGTATCTCTGTTTCTAAAGGAAAATATATTGCCCGACAGGATCAGGATGACATATCACGGCCTGATCGACTGGCTCAGCAGGTGGAGTTTTTAGAAAATAATAAAGAGTATGGAATGGTTGGAACCTGGGCAGAAATATGGGAACAGAGAATATCAACAGCCAGATTTCACAAACACCCATCGGATAATTTAAAACTGAAGTTTGATTTGCTGTTTAACAATCCATTCGTCCATAGTTCCGTGATGATACGTAAAAGTGCCCTTGATGAGGTCGGTGGTTATTCAACAGATCGAGATCGCCAACCACCTGAAGACTATGAGTTGTGGTCGAGGATTGCCAGGAAATTTAAAGTTGCCAATATTCCCGAAATGTTGCACATCTATCGTGAGATTCCCCAAAGCATGTCCCGCACGGGGAACAATCCATTTTTGCGTAATCTTTTGAAGATTAATGTTGAAAATCTGAAGTGTTACACTAAGAACCAGTATCCTGAACAAGCATACTATGATGTTGCAGTGTTGAACCACGGAGTGTATGACTTGTATTCACGTAAATCTACATTGCATCAGATGGTCTCCATCATCCAGCAGGCGGCTCAAACGTTAACTTTGGAAGCAGATGATGACGATTGTTCTATTCAAGATAGAATCGACTCGTCAATTGCTCGATTGAAATATCATTATTATCGGATAAAACATGCCGGTTTGCTCAAGATGGTCAACAGTCAATTCGTTCATCGTTTGGCCAGAATATCTAAAAGGATCTTTTCAATTAAATGAAAACGAGTAATTTGTTATGAAGCGTTGTTGTGTAATTGGCGGTAGCGGATTCATTGGTTCTTTTGTCGTGAAGGCCTTGTTGGCTGAAGGTAGAAAAGTTCTTGTGATTGGCAGAAATAAACGGCCCACACGCCCTCTCCCTCTCAATGTTGAGTATATTTCCGGTGATTTTGGTGATAAGTATTTTTTGCGGGGTGTATTGCGCAATGTTGATGAGATTATTGACCTCGCATATGCATCGGTGCCTAAAACAAGCTATTATAATCCTATTCAGGATATTTTTGATAATCTCCCGCCGATTCTTACGCTTCTTGATGCAGCAAGTCAGGCTTCCATATGTAAAGTTGTGATAGTTTCTTCCGGTGGTGTGATTTATGGTCACACAGATACGCTGCTGATTGATGAAACGCATCCCACAAACCCGATCTCACCCTATGGTATAACCAAGCTCGCAATTGAAAAATATGCACACATGTTTCAGGCAACCCGTGATTTGCCGGTTGTATGTGTAAGACCGGGAAATGCATATGGAGAAACTCAGAAACCTTTTGTCGGTCAAGGGTTTATCGCAACTGCAATTGCCGCCATACTGGCGGGACAAGAAATTACCCTTTTCGGAGAATCGGGAACAATTCGGGATTATATTCATGTTTCAGATGTTGCTGCCGGCATAGTAGCTGCGTTGGAGTTCGGCCTGCCAGGTGAAATATATAATATCGGCAGTGGAGTGGGGATGAATAATCGGGATATCCTGGATGCGATCCAGCCGCTTGCTCTGGTCGATGGGTTGAAGGTCAGGGTCAATACATTGCCTTTGCGTAAATTTGACGTGAGGAGTAATATACTTGATAGTTCTAAATTAAGAAATAATTCAGGTTGGTCAGATACGATAACTTTTGAAGAAGGAATTAAACGAACCTGGACGTGGTTTAAAGATGGATTATTGCCTTATCCTCAAGCACAGGATCGAGTTGGCTTGTGAAAATATTACTCTGTTGTGAATATTACTATCCAAGTGTTGGTGGTGTGCAGGTTGTGATGCAACAGCTTGCAGAACGATTTGCTGCTAAGGGGCATTTTGTAACGATCGCCACCTCCCGCCTTCCTGCTCGTCAGGAAATGATTATGAATGGTGTGTCCATTCGGGAGTTTTCAGTTTCCGGTAACTATGTCTCAGGTATGTCTGGTGAAGTCAGGGCATATCAAGAGTTTGTCAAATTAGAGGATTTTGATGTAGTCATGATAAAAGCCGCCCAGCAGTGGACTTTTGATGCATTATGGCCGGTGCTGGGTCAAATTAAATCAGCCAAGATTTTTATCCCTTGTGGTTTTTCAGGACTTTATGAATTTGCTTTTGCTGATTACTTTAAACAACTGCCCGAGATCCTGAGAAGGTTTGATCATTTAATTTTTTATGCTTCAGATTATCGTGACATCAATTTCAGCAAACTGAATGGTGTGAATCATTATTCCATTATTCCAAATGGTGCAAGCGAAGTCGAATTCTCTGTACCTTTAGATGCTGAATTCCGAAAAACCATGGGAATACTTGAAGAAGAGTTTGTTTTTCTTACGGTTGGCAGTTTGACAAGATTAAAAGGTCATTTGGAATTGGCAAAAGCGTTTGCCAATTTGAATATTGATAACCGAAAAGCTGTATTGATTCTGAACGGTAACAAGTGTATGAATAATTATAGCTTTATTGATAATTTAAATCGTAAGATACGTTTGCATGGCATAAAACATATTGTAAAATATGCACTTAAGGCAATATTGGTGAAACTGAAGATCCTTGTTGAGAAAGAGGATGAATTGGATATCATTATTAAATTGATCAACAGTCAGCCAAACAAAAGAGTTCTGATGATTGATCTTCCAAGAAATCAGCTGGTGCAGGCATTCATGGCGGCAGATTTGTTTGTTTTTGCCTCAAATGTTGAGTATTCACCTTTGGTCTTATTTGAGACCTCAGCTGCCGGTACCCCCTTTCTTTCAGTACCCGTCGGGAATTCTGAAGAAATAGCAGCATGGACCGGTGCCGGTGCCATTTGTCCTGCCGAAAAAGATGAGAAAGGTTACACAAGGGTTGAACCGATGTTGCTGGCTCATCATATGGAGCAAATGATGTGTGATCCAAACCTTCTGAAACGACTGGGTGATACAGGTAAACGAAATTGGCAGGAAAAATTCACTTGGGCAACCATTGCGGAACAATACGAGAACCTGTTTCGTCAGGTATTGGCTGAGAAGGGGGTCTAAATGAGAATATTGAAAGAGTATTTCAAGTATTTGATACGTCGAAAAAATCATCATATAATCAATGCTGATGTAAATTCCAATTGCAGTCAGCTTGAAGTAAACAACTGGCTTGTTTCTGAATTTGTTATGTTTGACCTTGTCCCTGTTGTAGGGGTGCATCCTTACCCTTTGAACGAACTTTGCCTGATGGTTTCTGGCGTTGTATGTCTGAAACCCACTCACCTGTTCGAGTGGGGAACCAACCTTGGAAAATCGGCCCGGATTTTTTACGAAGCATCTCGGAAATTTGGAGTCAATACCGCAATTTATTCCATTGACTTGCCTGATGATATTGATCATGTGGAACACCCACATGATAAGCGGGGTTTGTTTGTTAAGGGAATTGATGGAGTCACTCTTCTTTTAGGAGATGGCCTTGAAACATCATTGAGTTTGTGCAAAAAATTTAAGGCTGAAGGAGAATTCAGGCCGTTTTTTTTTGTGGATGGGGATCACAGTTATGATTCTGTTCGACGGGAATTGGAATCCATCATCAGGAACGTCCCGGAAGCAAATATACTTTTACATGATACTTTCTATCAGTCTGAAGAATGTGGGTATAATATTGGCCCATATCGAGCGATTGAAGAGGTGTTGAGAGAAACATCTCAAAAGTATAAAATGGTTTCTCAGAACATTGGACTTCCGGGAATGATGTTGCTTTACAGGAAATGATGTGAATTTGCCCCAGGAATACAAGGTTATAGTTCGGCTGACCGGTGGGCTGGGTAACCAGATGTTTCAGTATGCAGCTGCCAGTCGTATTGCCATTCACAACAATGCATTGCTTCAAATTGATCTCAGTTGGTATGATCAAAGAGGCGATTGGACCCCCAGAAGATATGAACTGGACGAATTTAAGATACCCGTTGAATTTGCAACTCAAAAAGAAGTAAAAGACCTATTATCTATTAGAAAAAGTTTTTTTTTGCGGGGCATAGCTCCCTTCTTGAAATCCAGAATGTTTAATACGAATCAAGCCCATATCATTGAGAAAGATTTTGCCTTTGATCCCGATATTCTATCGGTTACCGGCAATATCTATTTGGATGGATACTGGCAAAGTTATAAATATTTTGAAGATGTTGATGAAACTATTCGGAAGGATTTTTGTTTCAGAGCTGGAATAGGTTCTAACAGCAGGCAGGTTGAAGATATGATAAAGTCGTGCGAAGCCGTGTCATTGCACATCCGAAGGGGGGATTATGTGACATTGACATCGGCCAGCACCTACCATGGGCTATGTTCCTTGCAGTATTACGAAAAAGCAGCTTCAATAATAAAGGAGCGCTTGAATAATCCAGTTGTTTTTGTGTTTTCCGATGATATTCAATGGGCTAAAGATCATCTCAAATTTGATATGCCGATCTTTTTTGTTGATTATAGTGGAACAACAGCACATATGGATATGTATCTGATGAGCTTGTGCAGGCATCACATTATTGCCAACAGTAGCTTCAGTTGGTGGGGGGCATGGCTAAATCAAAGTTCTGACAAGATAGTCATTACACCAAAACAATGGTTTAAGGATGAGTCCATTAATACAGCTGATCTTATTCCAGAAAGTTGGGTTCGTATATGAGTTTACCTATGATTTCTGTTGTTATGCCTGTATATAATGAAGAAAAATATCTAAAAGAAACAATTGATAGTATTTTAAATCAGACTTATACAGATTTTGAATTTATTATCGTAAATGATGGCTCTACCGATAGAACAGATGAAATTATTTTGTCGTATAAGGATAAACGTATAGTTTATTTGAAAAATGAAACTAATCTACAAATTGTAAAAACACTCAATAAAGGTATAAAATGTGCCAAAGGTAAATACATTGCTAGGATGGATGCTGATGACATTAGTTTGCCTGAGAGATTTGAAAAACAAACAGCATTTATGGAAAGCAATCCGGAAATAGGAGTGTGTGGTACTTGGGTTCAAATTTTTGGTGACAATAAAATAACTCGAACTCGCAAATATCCGACTGCTTCAAATGAAATTAAAATGGCGTTAATGTTTTATTCACCGATAGTGCACCCTAGTGTCTTTATTAGAAAGTCCTTGTTTGATAAATACGCTTACACTGAAGATTATGAAAAAGCTGAAGATTATTATTTGTGGTATCAAGTGAAAAATAACTTCAACTTTGCAAATTTGCCTCAAGTTTTACTTAAGCATAGACTTCATGGGGAACAAACATCTACTTTGTTTAGTAATCCGCAATTGTCTTTATCAAAGCAGATAAGAATCATGGGAATTAATGATCTTGGTATTGAGCCTACAGGAAATGAAATTACAATCCATGAAGCTGTTTCTATGTGTCAAACTGTTGATTTGCAAGATGCTGAAGCATGGATGGAGAAACTTTATAATAAAAACTTAGAGGCGGATTTTTTTGATAGTTTTGCTTTTAAAGAATTTATTGACGAAACGTGGTGGCAAATAGTAAATGCTAATTCGAAGGGTGGTTTAAGTACTTTTTTATACTATTTAAAGTCAAAGAAATTTGAATATAGAAAAGAAAACAAACTACAAGTTTTTAAATTGTTTGTTAAATGTTTAATAAAATACAAAGCTTAAAATTTTAGTCCTTCCTTATAACATTAGTTCTATGGGTGAGACCAACTTTTTTGTTATATGTCTTAGTTGTTCTTCATATGATATCCAAAGTACTTTGCACCAAACATGTATACTAATTTAACTGCGTTTGAGAAATAAAATGAAAATCTTAATAGTCAATACATCAGATACAAAAGGTGGAGCGGCCAGGGCGGCTTACAGGCTTCATAGAGCATTTTTGTTCCAAGGTGTAGATAGCCAGATGTTAGTACAAAATAAAATTAGTGATGATTTTACAGTGATAAGTGAATGCAATAAGATAAAAAAATACTTTAATAAATTTCGTCCAGTTATTGATAGCATCCCAACAAGATTTTATAAAACAAAAACACTTTTTAGCCCATCTTGGTTTCGCTTTAATTGTGTTGCTGATACTATAAATAAGATAAATCCAGATATAGTTCATCTGCACTGGATATGTGAGGGGATGATGAGTGTGGAAGACATAGCTCGCATAAAAGCTCCTATTGTTTGGTCCTTACATGACAATTGGGCTTTTACCGGTGGATGTCATATTATGTGGGATTGTGAAAAGTATAAAAATGAATGTGGAGGTTGCCCTATAATTGGAAGTAAAAAAGAAAATGATCTAAGTAAAAAAGTATTTCGACGTAAGCAAAAAGTTTTTGCTAAGAAAAAAGATATCACCATCGTTGGACTTAGCCGTTGGCTTTGTGATGCTTCAAAAAGCAGCATGCTTTTAAAAGATAAAAAACATATAAACTTACCAAATCCTATAGATACAAATATATTTAAACCTTTTGATAAAGAAACATCAAGAGAGCTTTGGAGCTTACCAAAAGATAAAAAGATAGTTCTTTTTGGTGCAATGGGTGGTACAGATGACATAAATAAAGGTTTTAAAGAGTTAAGTGAAGCGCTTCAAAAGCTTAAATGTAAAGATGTGGAGTTTGTTATTTTTGGAAGTGGAGAACCTGAAAATGCACCTGATTTTGGGTTTAGAACTCACTATATAGGGCATTTGTACGATGATGTAAGTTTAGTTACTTTGTATAATGCTGTAGATGTGATGTTAGTGCCTAGTTTGCAAGAAGCATTTGGACAAACTGCAAGTGAGTCTATGGCATGTGGTACGCCTGTTGTTGCATTTAGTCATACTGGTTTGCTTGATATAATAGATCATAAAACAAATGGTTACTTAGCAAAACCATTTGACACTTTGGATTTAGCGTGTGGTATAGAGTGGATCCTGAGTTCAAAGCATTATGATGAGCTTTGTGTCAGTGCAAGACAAAAAGTTTTAAAAAAGTTTGATAGTGTTGTGGTGGCGAAAAAATATGTGGAGTTTTATAAGGAGATCTTGTCATTGCCAGGGGGGAGTTAACTATTTGAGAGTTTATCCGTTTTTTTAATCGCAGCATAAATGGTTGATGACTTATTAAAAGCCCTCTACTTTATAACCAACAATGAGGAATTATGAAAAAAGCATTGATAACCGGGATAACCGGACAAGA